>Ga0190306_1000178_pt1 | contig 24597 bp, 20 predicted proteins | sample 48700734_MG_FD_161657 | JGI IMG/M metagenome (GOLD analysis project Ga0190306, IMG submission 161657) | Hydrothermal vent sediment bacterial communities from Southern Trench, Guaymas Basin, Mexico - 4870-07-3-4_MG | ecosystem: Environmental > Aquatic > Marine > Hydrothermal vents > Sediment ... | reverse complement strand
GTTTTTCCTCTAACAGACCTGGTTGCCATCCATAAGGGGCCGTGTCCTTTTGAACCTTCCTTTGCACAATGGCAATAAGGCTTACCACATTTTCGATACCGAGGTGAAAGAGAGCCTTGCCTAAAATCACCTAACTCGCCAATTTGCTGCAGTATTTTCTCTTTTTTAATCTGTAATTGGTTGAGTATATTTTTCATCTATATACGCTCCTTTGTATACTGTACGTAATTCATGCGTACAGTATAGCGCAGAAATTGCCTCCGCGCAAGGATTATTTTGACCTAAAAAGAATTTAACAAAATTGTCGTGCACCCCTTGACATAGTATAAAAACAAGTAAATACTTAGTTCATACAGTGAAGGAAGTAAGTGAGGAGAAATGTTACCAGGAAATAAACAACTGATAAAAGATATTAATCGTTCTATTGTATTGAACCTGATTAAAAGATATGGTCCAATCGCGCGAACTGAAATTGCAAAGAAGAGCAGATTAGGATTGTCCACTATTTCTGGAATTTCAGCTTTTTTACTGAATATCAACCTTATTCAAGAAGAATTACAAGGAGAATCCTCTGGTGGAAGACGTCCTGTCCTCCTTTCGTTGAAGCCAGAAGGCGGATCTGCTATCGGTTTAAAACTAACAGAAACTGAAGTTATTATTGTTCAGACCGATCTTAATACTAAAGTAATAAATAAAAAAAAGATCAGAATCCAAAATGCTAACGATCCATCTGATTATATGAACGAAGTGAAAAGCGCAGTAGATGCTATGCTTGCTGCATCAGGTATGCAATATCAGAATGTAATGGGTATTGGAGTGGGGATGTCCGGTTTCATCGATTACAAGAATGGGATCTGCCGCTATTCACCAATTGTAAATTGGCATAACGTTCCCTTGAAAAATGAAATAGAATCTTACTTTGATGTACCGGTTCTTGTTGATAATCATGTTAATACAGTAGCGCAATTTGAGGCAGTTTTTGGTTCCGGGCAGAAATATAAAGATTTTCTGGTTGTTTCAATAGGTCGGGGTGTTGGATTAGGGATTGTAATCAATGGTCAAGTTTATAGAGGAAGCCAGGGGGGTGCAGGGGAATTGGGTCATATTACTGTGATGGAAGATGGTCCTATTTGCGCTTGTGGGCGGAGGGGTTGTCTGGAAGCTTTTATTGGTGAACCGGCACTTATTAAACAGGGATTGAAAGCCGGTTTGGATAAGAACCTTGTGAAGGGAAGCGCTCTAACACCTTTGAGTCTCTCCCAATTAGCACAGAATGGAGATAAGACAGCTATAGAGATATATAGTAGAGCGGGGCATGTTTTTGGTGTTAGCCTCGCAACTCTTGTTAATCTTTTTAATCCGGAAAAAATTATAGTAAGCGGTGAGGGGGTTCAACGGGTTGCAGAGGAGTTTTTCTTATCAATGCGGAACGCTTTGTCTGATAATGTTTTTAGTGGTTTTGATGTATCAACAGAAATCCTGGTTGATCCACTGGATGATATAGCATGGGCAAGGGGAGCTGCAAGCCTAGTATTAAGTGAAGTGTTTTCCCCTCCAATCTGATGGGATCTTTGTAAGTAGGTAGTTTCATTTTAAATGTAAATACATACTTCGATCAGTGGAGGAAGTAAGTATATGCAATATTTAATTCTATAAAAATAAGGGGTTAAGCGTGAAATGGTTGATTAAAATATACCAAAGGGCGCCTCCATAAAAAAATACCGGTAGGTAGGGGTCAGTTATAAAATGAGTACAAATTTGCAAGTTAAATAATAATAATTAGGAGTGTAAAATGAAAAAGATCACATTTATCTTTTTTGCAGTGATGTTTCTGCTTTTTGCTGGAACTATATTTGCCGGTGGTAGTCAGGATTCAGCTGAAAATGGGGTTGTAACCATTTCAATGGCATCGGGAACTGTAGGTCATGAATTGGATGTTCTTAAAGAGCAGATCGCTGTTTTTGAGTCAGAAAACTCAGATATCAAGGTTAATCTGGTCCCCTTACCGGAATCAGCAACCGAAAGACATGATCTGTATGTAACGTGGTTCGTCGGACAAAGCTCTGATGTTGATATTCTTATGGAAGATATCATCTGGCCGCCAGAGTTTGGTGCTGCCGGGTGGTTAAAACCATTAAATGAGTATATTGAAAAATATAATATGGATACAACAGATTTCTTTCAGGGTATCTTAGATGTAAATACAGTAGGCGGAGAAGTTGTGTCAATTCCTTGGTTTACAGATGCAGGACTTATGTATTATCGAAAAGATCTTCTGGAAAAATATGGATATAATCCACCTGTTACTTATGAAAACCTAAAAAATATTGCTCAGGATATTATGGAAAAAGAAGGAATTAAAAACGGTTTTGTATGGCAGGGTGCATCTTATGAAGGCTTAACATGTTCTGCATTGGAGTTTATCTGGGGGCATGGTGGTGATTTTATTAAAGATGGAAGAGTTGTTATTAACAGCCCTAATACTATTGCAGCATTGAATACCATGAAAGATTTTATTGATTCAAATGTTTCTCCAAAGGGTGTAATTTCATATCAGGAAGAGGATGCCAGGCATCTATTTCAGAATGGTGATTCGGTTTTTATGAGAAACTGGCCCTATGCCTGGAAGTTGGCACAGGAAGAAGACTCTCCTGTAAAAGGAAAGATCGGAGCTATGGCAAATCCAACAGGTCCGAATGGAGAATCTTCAGCTACTCTCGGTGGTTGGAATCTTGGTATAAGTAACTATTCTGAAAATTCAGAAGCTGCTTTCAGGTTTATAATGTTTTTAACGGGAAAAGAACAGCAAAAATATAAATCTATGAATACAGGACAAAACCCGACGTTAAAAACATTGTATTCTGATCCTGAAATTTTAAAGGTTAATCCATTTTATGAGAGTTTATATGATGTCTTTGTTGGCGCAAAGGGGAGACCGGGGCATGTGAAGTATGCAGAGTTATCTAATGTATTTTACACTAATGTAAATAGTTTCCTTGTTGGAAATATAAACTCCGAAGAGTGTGTCGAAACAATCGAAACAGAATGTAAAACAATCCTTAGCAACTAAGGTTCTGAGGGTGAGACAATTATCTCACCCTCTTATAAACGGTTTTTAGGAAATAACAAAAGATATGATAATCTTGAGTTTAAGTAGGGAGTTCAGTGAAGAAAAAAGAGAAAACAAAAGGACAGAACAGATTATCAGAGGGAAAGCTAGCTATTATACTGATTTCTCCTGCATTAATAATAATACTCGCAATAGCAATATTTCCATTATTACAGACTGTTTCTTACAGTATGCAGTATTTTGATTTGCGGTTTCCTTTAAAACAGGAGTTTATCGGATTTCAAAACTATGGGAGAATGCTGCATAATCGTGTTTTCTGGGATGCAACCTGGAATACGGTATTCTTTACAGTTGTTTCAGTTTCATTAGAATTTGCCGCTGGCCTGCTGATTGCTCTTTTGCTGCATAGAAAGTTTATTGGCAGGGGGATAGTCCGGGCATCAGTATTGGTTCCCTGGGCGATCCCTACTGTCATCTCTGCACGTATGTGGCAGTGGATGTATCATGATCAATTTGGAATAATTAATTATGTATTTATTAAGTTCGGGATAATAAAAGAAGGTATTGTTTGGCTTCAAAATCCGGAAACATCAATGATTTCTATTATAATTACCGATGTATGGAAAACAACACCATTTATGGCACTGATGTTGCTTGCAGGATTACAATTGATAAATAAAAACATGTATGAATCAGCTAATATTGATGGAGCCAATAGTATTCAGAAGTTTTTTCATATTACTATTCCCATATTGAAGCCAACTATAATGGTTGCTCTTATTTTCAGGACTCTTGATGCATTTCGAATATTCGATCTGGTCAAAGTCATGTCCTATGGACGTCCGCCAACCTTGGCATATATAAATTATGAAAACTTAATACAATTCTTAAAATTCGGATACGGTTCCGCAATATCAATTTTTATTTTTATTTTTATTTTTATTTTTGCATTTATTTATATGAAATCTCTTGGGAAAAAATTTGAACGTTAATTTATTACAGGAGCTTCAACAATGAATCCAGCAACAGGTATTAAGAAAAAAATACTAAGATTGAATTCACTTCTAATTGTATTTGCGGTTGTATTTACATCCGTATTCCCCCTTTATTGGGCTGCGAATACATCTTTTAAAACACGGAATGAAATATTCAATCAGGAGCAGACATTTTTTCCAAAGACCTTTATTTTCTCTAACTATATTGAGGTATTTGAGGGAAGGAAATTTGAAAGGAATATTTTAAACTCAGTAATAATTGCAGGAGGAACTACTATTTTTAGTCTTTCAGTAGGATTGTTTTGTGCTTACGCACTGGCTCGTTTGAAATTCAGAGGTAAATATTTTGTCCTGTCGGCAATTCTTGTGGTATCAATGTTTCCGCAAATATCCATTCTTTCTCCATTATTTATTTTGCTGAGAAATCTGAGATTATTAAACACTTATGGAGGATTAATTCTTCCATATACAACGTTTTCATTGCCCCTGACGATCTGGCTGTTAACTAATTATTTTAGGGAAATCCCATTTGGACTTGAAGAAGCTGCACGGATTGATGGCGCTTCATATTATCAAATATTATCCAGAATTATTCTTCCTCTAGCTGTCCCCGGGCTCGTAACCTCCGGGATGCTGGTTTTCATACAGACCTGGAATGAGTTTCTCTTTGCCCTTGCTTTTACAATAACTGATAAGACCAAGACAATCCCTGTTGCCATTGCTCATTTTCAGGGACAGTATGAAACTCCCTGGGGAACTTTAATGGCTGCCACAGTAATAGTTACTTTACCTTTAATAATTCTTGTTCTGTTTATGCAGAAACGAATTGTTTCAGGATTAACAGCTGGAGGGATTAAAGAATAATGGATAAAAATTGGTGGAAGGAAAGTGTTGTTTATCAGGTTTATCCAAGGAGTTTTTATGATAGTAATGGAGATGGTATTGGAGATATACAGGGGATTATTCAGAAATTTGATTATATAAAAGAATTGGGAGTTAATGTTATCTGGCTTTCTCCCGTTTATCAATCCCCCAATGTTGATAACGGCTATGATATCAGTGATTACAAGGCAATTATGCCTGAGTTTGGCACAATGGAAGATATGGATGAGATGATTGAAAAATGTGTACAATATGATATCAAAATAATAATGGATCTAGTTGTTAATCATACTTCCGATGAGCATGAGTGGTTTCAGAAATCAAAAGCATCATTAAATAATCCCTTTAGAGATTATTACATATGGAAGAAAGGAAAAAATGGCCGGGAGCCTAATAACTGGGGGTCGATTTTTGGAAAATCAGCTTGGGAATATGATGAACGAACTGACGAATATTATCTTCACCTTTTTTCCAAAAAACAGCCTGATTTGAATTGGGAAAATGAAGAAGTAAGAAAAAAAATCCATGAAATGATGAAATGGTGGTTGGCTAAGGGAATAGATGGATTCAGAATGGATGTTATCAGTTTTATTTCCAAGAATCAAACCTATTCCGATTTCCCGAATCCACAGAATAATCAGTTTGTTATTGGATATGATTATTATAAGGATGGCCCGCGGATCCATGAATTCCTTCAGGAAATGAATCAGAATATTTTTGAGGGAAAGGAGATTATGACTGTCGGTGAAACACCGGGTGTAACTATTGATGAAGCTATTCAATTTACCGGAGAATCCCGCAAAGAGTTAGATATGATCTTTCAGTTTGAGCATATGGGTATTGATTGTATACAGGAGGATAAGTGGAAATTAAAACCCTTTAATTTACCGGCTTTTAAGCAGATAATGACGAAATGGCAGAATGGCCTTGATGCTTGTGGGTGGAATAGTTTGTTCTTATGTAACCATGATCAACCAAGATCGGTGTCGAGATTTGGAAATGATACTAATTATCGTAGAGAATCGGCTACAGCTCTTGCTACGATGCTGCATATGATGAAGGGAACTCCCTTTATTTATCAAGGAGAGGAACTCGGGATGACAAATGTTGCATTCAGTTCAATTGATGATTATCGTGATATTGAGACTCTGAATATGTATCATGAACAGGTTGTTGAAAAGGGTGAAGGCAAAAAGCAGATACTTAATGCAATTCATGCTAAAAGTCGTGATAATGCAAGGACCCCCATGCAATGGGATAATAGTAGAAATGCTGGTTTTTCCTGTGGAGTCCCCTGGATAAAAGTTAACAATAATTATAAAGAGATTAATGTTCTTGAATCTCAGAAAGATAATGATTCAATTCTCCAATATTATCGAAGGCTTATTAAGTTAAGAAAGGAATATGGAATCATTGTATATGGCAAATATGATTTAATTCTACTGGATCATAATGAGATCTTTGCCTATACCCGTACTCTCGGAAATGAGAGACTTCTGGTTATCACAAATATTTCATCGGAAAAGTCCTTTTTCTCTTTACCAGAAGAGATGCAGCCCCTGTCAAAGGAGCTTCTAATCAGTAATTACCCTCAGGGCTATGAAAAAAAAATCACTGGATTTTTACTGAAGCCTTATGAATCTTTAGTTTATAAATTATATTACGGGTAATTCTTAGAGTCTTTGATTTATTACAATTTATTATATATTAGCAAGATGCAAAAAATTATCTATAATTTAATGTTTAATAAGGAGGTGATACTTTTAGTTGGAAAAATAAAAAATATATTCTATAAGTCTACTAATTTTTTACCACCGACTTCTTCTGTATTTTTATAGGGTATAAAAGTTAAGGAAAAGTTTTATAAGGAGAACTAAAATGAGAACTGAAAAGAAAATGTTTTTTATTGTTTTATGTGTAATGAGTTTAATGATGATTAGTTGTGATAATGGGGGCTTTTTTCCAGATGGGTCTGAATCAAAAAGTCTTGTAACAGGTCAATTTCAAAATCCATTAAATGTTAATTATGCATCTGATCCGATGATTCTTAAAGATGGTGACTATTATTATTTATATTCAACCCATCAGGATACGCTTGATACAGGTTTTAAAGTATGGCAATCATCTGATATGGTTAATTGGACATATCAGGGGATGGCGTTCCAAAAAAATAGCAGTACCTGGAGTCAACATGACTTTTGGGCTCCTGAGGTTGTAAAAGATGGAAGCACTTATTATATGTATTATAGCGCTCGGGATGATGCGGCATTCAGTCAGAGAAGAATTTGTTGCGCAAGTGGTTCAGATCCGCTTGGACCATTTACAGAGGTAGCTGCTCCCCTGTTTGATGATGGAGCGCCTGCCAATATTGATGCACACCTTTTTAAAGATACTGATGGCAACCTTTATATGTATTATGCTCGGGAATCATGGTTCTGGGGTGCATTTTGTGAAAATCAGACCTGGGTTGTTTCTATGAACAATTATACATCTGCAAAGACTGATTATACATTTTGTATTAAAGCAACTCAGAGCTGGGAGAAAATAAGCTATGGAGGATTGCTTAAATGGAATGAAGCACCATGGGTGTTAAAGAATGGAAATACTTACTATTTGATGTATTCAGCGAATTGTTATGACAGTAAATATTATGGGGTTGGTTACGCAACATCAAGCAGCCCTAAAGGTCCATGGATTAAATACAGTAATAATCCGGTTTTAAGCTATACAGATGAGGTTTCAGGTCCAGGCCATCATGGCGTTGTGGCTGATAATGGCGGACAGATGTGGATGGTCTATCATTCTCATATGTCCCCCAGTGGAGGAGGAGATAGACAGATTAACATTGATAAAATGAATTGGGATGGTAATAATATTATTATAAACGGACCAACTATAACATTGCAGGATTATCCAGAATAATTGGAGATATTATCAATACCATTGTGTGAGTAGGGATCTCGAAGTAAACGGACAACTATTCCGAAACCCCTTTATTTAATCTCTTTCGGGTTTAATTCCTCGCAGCTCTGCGATTATATGATTTGATACGTACAGAAAACAAACTTCAGATTCAGATTTATATAAAAACGTATCCTATATTCAGACAATCGACATGATATTGAACAGTATAATTAAATTTCAATGCCACCCTTCTATGGTTTCTGAAAGGAACATGACATTATGCCACCGGGACTATTGAAGCGGAATTTTGAATATTATAAAGAGCTGTCAACCAGAGATTCGTCGCTAAGCGCCTGTGCCTAGGGAATAAATGCACACTGGCTTGGTTATGAAGATCTCAGCTGGGAGTATTTTCTTGAAACTGTTCATGCCGATCGGAAAGACCTCCATAATAATGCTTTTTATGGAGGTCATACGGCATCAATGGGCGGATCTTATCTGACGATCCTAAAGGGTTTTCTGGGACTGGAGGATACAGAGGGAACCGTCCGGTTCCGCCCGCGGTTACCAGGGAGATTATTACGTATCCAGTTGCATCTTTCTTTTGGAAAATCTGTTCTTAAAGTTATATTGAAAGAAAAAACTATTGAGTATTCTGCAAGTGTAAATGATCTTGATTTTATCATTTCAGTGAACGGATAACCCTGAAAGAGGGCGACTCTATTAATTTCAATTCCGATTCTGAATTGAAATTAATAATTGATGATTTAGGAGAGAAAGAGCTCTTTGCTTTAGAAAAAGAGATCTTTTATCAGGTTAATAATAAAAGATCTCTACCCGAAGAAACAATTATTATTACAGACAGTGATAAAAAGATTAAATTGTATAATTCTATTGGTTATACTTCAGTTCCGGTCGAGGGAGATAGAGTTCCGGAGAAAAATATAACCAGAATATTTAAAGATAATTTGAATATAAGAAGAGTTTTTAGAGGCAAAAGACCTCGAAAAAATCATCAAAAACCATTGTGAGAATAAGTTTGAGTATACCGGTGGTAGTATGATCAGAATTAATGAAGATACCGGAAACGGCGGATGGGAAGATTTATATATCTCTTTCCCTTCCTCTGTTTTTAGACGATATTCCATTATCTCTTATATCCCTACAGGTAATCATAAGTACAATTTATCCGAATAAAATACTCTCTTCAAGGTAGTCTATTTCTACATTCACAGAATTCACTGATATTTGTAAAATAAGTTGACATATGAAAATTATAGTGCAATAATAAAGAAACGTCAACGCAATAGATTGCGTAAACGTTGCGTTAATAATCTGACTTGCAGGAAAACCAATGAAACTTGAACGATATAAGAATAATCCCATACTTAAACCTGATGATTTTAAAGACAGTGATATAGGTGCTGTTTTTAACTGTGGTGTAACTGCCACTAAAACCGGAGAGATAGTAATGCTGTTCAGGATAGCTCCCTCGGGTTACACAAAAGACCCTTCAGGAAACGGATACACCAATTATGTTTCCAGTATCGGATCTGCGGTCAGTAAGGATGGCTATAGTTTTTCTGTAGACGAAAAGGCTGTAATTACTCCCCGGGAGGAGTGGGACAGATATGGTTGTGAAGATCCTCGAATTACCAGGTTTGCTGATAAAGATAAAGAAACTTTTCTGGTAACCTATACCGCGCTTTCAAGTCCTGCTTTTTCGGGAAAAGGGGATAGGGTTGCACTCGCCACAACGGAAGATTTCAAAAATTTTAACCGGCATGGTGTTATTATACCCGGCCTCAATGATAAGGATGCTGTGTTCTTTCCTGAACGTATAAACGGTAGAATAGCTCTGATTCATCGTATCCCTCCAGATATCCAAATCGTCTATTTCGACGATATGGAAGAGGTAGTTAAGCCGGATGGAAATTTTTGGAGTCAATATTCTGAATCTATAGAAGATCATACTATTCTTAAAAGAGAATATGCCTGGGAAGCAAAAAAGATCGGAGCGGGCCCGCCTCCTGTAAAAACAAAAGAGGGGTGGCTTCTTGTCTATCATGGTGTTGATAAAGATCATGTCTACCGGACAGGGGTTGCGCTTCTTGATCTTGAGGATCCTGTAAAGGTAATAGCCAGGAGTCCTCTTCCCATTCTTGAACCGGAAGAGGATTACGAAAAGTATGGCGATGTCAATAATGTTGTTTTTGCAGAAGGAGCCATTGTGCTGGATGATACCCTTTTTGTCTATTATGGCGCAGCTGATAAAGTCTGTGCCCTTGCCACTGTAAAAGTGGATGATATTTTAGATTTTCTTAAAGGATTTCGTTGAAATCCTGTTTTTGGCTGATAAAATTAATTGATTAAGGAGGATGAGTGTTTTAGCAGGGAGCCCTGGGTTCCTAAAATATTTTCTAAAAGGAGACAAAAAGATGTCTAAAAGATTTTTTTCATTATTGATTATAATCATGATTGTTGTTCCTTTCTTTGTATTTAGTGCAGGTGAAAAAGAAGGGACAGGAGTAACTACCCTTGAATTATGGACACAACCGAATGTGAACAGTGAAAGATTCTGGAAACCTGTAATTGATGAGTTTAATTCCACACATGGGAATATCCAGGTTGACTGGAAAACAATTCCTACCGGTGGAAGTTCGGAAGAGATTATCCTGACTGCTATAGCAACCGGAACGCAGCCTGATATCTGTACTAATATTTTTTCAGGTTTTCTTGCACAACTGGTGGAGAATGAAGTTGTTGTTGCTCTTGATGAGGAGTTTCCCGATTTCCGGGATCTTACAAAAAAGGCAAAGATGGACGGTCTAATGAAAGGCTGGGAGATTGGCGGCAAAAACTACGAACTTCCTATGTATGTTAACACCATGCAGGACTGGTACAATAAGGACCTCCTTGCCAAAGCAGGACTTTCAACACCACCAAGAACCTATTCGGAATTTCTGGATGCAGCTGCAAAGATATCTGTACCCGGTGAAGTTTTCGCTGCTGAAGTGAACTATAAAACTTCATGGTGGAGCAGATGGTTTGATCTTGAAAATTCATACTTTGCGGCATCTGGTGGGAAACCATATATCAATGTTAAAACAGGAAGACTTGCCTTTGATGATAAATATGGAAGAGCATATCTAAATTTTATTGCAGAACTTTTTGCGAAGAAATATGCAGAACCTGTAGATATAAAAGACGGTGTTCTTAAAGGTTCGGTTTTTATGAAACATCCCCAGGGTCCCTGGAGCATAAAAGGTGCTAATGAAAGATTCCCTGAGGTGCCTTATGTAGTAGCCAATCCGCTTGTGCCGGATTTTGTTCCTGCATCGCAGCAGGTATATGTTTTTGCTGATACAAAGGGAATGGTAATGTTTAAGAGTACTAAAAACAAAGAAGCAGCCTGGGAGTTTATGAAATGGTACTATTCTGATATCAATCACATTGTTAGTTGGCTGGAAGAAACAGGACAGGCACCGGCTCGTGAGGATCTTTTGACAAATCCTGTATTTACTGACTTCTGGAAGAAAAATCCTCAAACTGCACAGTATGCAGAGATGATCCCATATTCAATTCCTCCTGCAGCTATTCCAAATACTGTCGAAGTACACAACCTTATCAATTCGGAACTATGGGAACCAATTGTTTTTGGTAAGAAGACTGTAGATGAAGCCCTTAATGATCTGATTCCGAAAGTTCAGGCTCTTTGGGAATAATAGTATGTCTAGTTAAGATTAATCTATCTTTGGTCGGGAAGTTTTTTCCGGCCAAAGGTATATAAGGGGGAAGCATGAACAAAGTAATATCAGGTAAGAAGTCAAAAATAGGTAGTAAAGTCGGTCTTGTGCTTATTGCTCCCTATCTAGTTCTCTCTATAGTGTTCTGGTGCATTCCATTCGTCTGGTCTTTTATTCTTGCTCTGCAGAAATGGAACATGATGTCGCCGGCCAAATTTGTAGGTTTAAGCAATTTTATAAAAATATTTTCGGATAAGCTTTTCTATATCTCCTTAAGGAATACATTTCAATTTATTGGTGTATTTATTCCTCTTGGTGTTGCCCTTTCTCTGTTAATTGCCTGGATGATATATAAAGCACAAAGGGCATCATCATTTTTTCTTATTTCATTTCTACTGCCCTATGTTACGTCAGGGGTAGCATATGCAGTAATTTTTAGCAGACTCTTTGCCCATGATGGAGTTGTTAACGTTTTTTTAAGAGGAATAAATTTAAATATACCATTTTTTACTGATCCAAGAATAGCAATGAGTTCCATTGCAGTGCTGGTCGTTTGGAAAATAATGGGATACTATGCTTTAATTTTTTATGCCGGATTACAGGCAATCCCGCAGTCGATATATGATGCGGCTCTAATAGACGGGGCAAGTGGAACGCAGACTTTTTTCAAGGTTACCGTTCCGATGCTGAATGCTTCTTTTGTTACTATACTGATATTTGCAATAGGATTAAGTGTTAATATATTTACCGAACCTTTTCTTATTACCGAAGGTGGTCCGTTCTTTGCAACGCACACTTTTGTTTTCTGGACATATAAAACGACATTCGAACTTTTTAAAGCCGGCCAGGGAAGTGCTCTTGCCATAGTAACTGCAGCCATCTCCTTCGGGCTTGTATTTGTAGTTCGTAAATTTGTTGAAAGAGAGGTGCAATTATAATGGGAAAACAAAAAATGAAACTTGGACATAGTCAGACGGGTAAGGTAATACGATATCTTCTCCTATGTGTTCTACTCTTTTTAGCTTTGTTATGGCTGTACCCTTATATTTGGGTTACAATTGCTTCCTTTAAAAATGAGACAGATATTACCGGGTCAGGACTGTTACCTACCAAACCAGTGACACTTGACCATTACAAATTTATACTTAAAACAGCAAGCGAAGTTGGCAGAACACCATTTGGAAGAGCCTTTTTCAACTCTTTCTTTATTTCATCGGTAGTAACGGTTGCCGTAATTCTGATAGGAGGGCTTGCCGGATACTCTCTTGCCAAGCATGAGTTTATAGGAAGAAAATTTTTAACCAATTTTATTATATTCCAGATGCTGTTTCCGACTATACTTTTTCTGGTTCCTGTCTTTTTGGTCATAAAAAATATGCATCTCATAGACACCTATACGGCCATGATCCTTCCATTTGTGGCAAGCGCCTGGGCAGTATTTCTTTTTTATCAATTTTTTAAAGGAATACCAAATGACTTAATAGAAAGTGTAAGAATTGATGGAGGAAGTGAGCTGCTTATTATCTTCAGGATAATGTTCCCCCTCTCAAAACCCATAACAACGATTATTGGAATGTTTATTTTTATGGGCAGATGGGATGAATATTTGTGGTATATCATTCTAAATAAGAAAACTGCACTTATGCCGATGACAACTGTGCTCGCAGGTTATATGAAAACTTATGGTGAAAATCTTGGTGCACAGATGGCTGGAGTTATCTTGCTTACATTTCCAATAATTGTTCTGTTTATTATCTTCAGAAACTCTTTTACAAGAGGAATAACCATGTCGGGGCTGAAGGGGTAATATTATTTACAATTAGTAATGAACAGCAAGTTATAAATAGTCTTTATTTTATTCGGACTCATAAAATCACCTCATTTGGGGTGGTGGTGGGAGTTTACTGTTTGGTAAAAAAATATATCTCAATAGTTATAGGTGGTTATAAAATGACAATACTGGAACAAAGAGAATTGTTCGAAAAAGAAAAGAAAATATATGAAAGTGTTAAAGTGAAATTTACAGGTGTCCCAGGATATGATGTTTATAATTGTTCAATACCGTTTAACAGAGATGGAAAGACCTATATCTATGGCCGTGTGGAAAAGAGAGATGAATGGGCCAGATCCTGGGTAAGATTGTTTCAGAGTGCAGGGAAGGATGAGTGGGCACTGGTTCCCGATTCCATGATTTATCAAATGGAAGATCCCTATATTGCTTTTATAGATGATGAAATTGTATTAGGCGGTACTCATGTTCGGATGAAGCAGGGTAAACTGGATACATATTACGGCTATTTTTACAAAAGTAAAGATTTACATGATCTGGTCTATTTTACTACTGGTCCGGATTATATGAAAGACATCAGGCTGGTAAAACTGGACGGATCCAGGATAGGTGTTTTTTCAAGACCGAGAGATGAAAAAATAAGAGCTAAATATGGCAGTGATTCAATAGTAGGTTTTACCATTATCAATAGTATAGATGAATTAAATGCATCTGTAGTGGAAAACGCACCAATTGTTGACGGATTGTTTGATGATGGTGAGTGGGGAGGGTGTAATCAATGTTACTATCTGGATAGTGGTAAGATAGGAATAATAGGCCATAAATCTTACAAACAGGTCAAAGATTCCGGTTTGGAACTCCAGGTTTATACGAATATCTCATTTGTTTTTGACATTGAAAAACATAAAGCGAATAATGTTAAAATTATTGGTACAAGAAGCTGTTATCCTGATGGTCCTGCAAAAAATGATTCATTGGCTGATTGTGTATTTCCTGCCGGAATAGTTATGAGAGATGATGGCCATGTTGATTTGTACAGTGGTATAGGTGATGTAGAGGTGGGAAGAATTGTTATTGATTATCCATTTGAAGGATATGGAAAAATAATAACAGGGTAGATGAGACTGGTTTTTTAGTTAAACTTATAATATTGAAAATATTGGTGGATACAAATGTGAAGATTGGTTCTTGTCCCTAAGAAGCACATCCACAGGAATCACGGAAAATCAGTTTGGCAGGCAGACGTAGGGTTAAAGGGATATGTTCCCTGTCAGATTCACTTTCAATAAGATCGATTAGACGGGCAGCAGCTTTCTTTCCTATCTCTTTCGCGAAAGTTTGAACCGTTGTTAGTGGGGGGGAGAAAAGGTTTGCACACTCTGTATCACCAAAACCAACTACTGCTATTTTCCCGGGAACCGGATAACCCATCTCTCTACAGGCACAGATACTTCCCATTGCTACAGAATCATTTACTGCCACAACTGCTGTAATTTCCGGAAATTCTTCTACAACTTTTTTCATAGCGTTGAAGCCTGATTTAAGTGTAGTTTCCGGCATATAAATTATTTTTGATTGCAGGGAAGCTTTTTCCATTGCCAGACGATATCCTTTCCCACGCTCTCTACTGCTTATCCAGTCTTTTGGACCTGAGAGAAAAACAATGTTGCAATGATTATGCTTTTGAATCAGATGCTGTGTTAATTCATAAACAGAACCTTCATTTCCATCCAAAACACAATCCAGTTCTTTTTCTTTCAACCTGTTGTCAATTAAAACAATGGGGATGCCGCTTTTTGCTGCATCCTGAATAAAAGAGGATTCGATTTGGGAGCCCATAAAGATAATTCCGTCCACCTTCTTTTCCTTTATCATTGGAAGCTGAAGCTCGTTATCCATATCTTTATCAGTTACAAAGGTTGTAAGCAGATGATATCCAAAACGCTGAGCTATCTTATATATACCAATGGTGTTCTGGGATGAAGTATAGTATTCGGTGGAAAGGTACTTTCTGTGCAGGATCTGTCCAATAGTATGAGTCTTCCCGGTGATCGGGTGTCTGTCTGTTATCCCTGATGACGTGATAACATTCTTATAGATATCCAGAACATGCTTACGGGTTTCGGGACTGATACCCGGCTTTTCATTGAGTACTCGTGACACGGTTGAAATGGAAACACCTGCAATTCGGGCAATTTCACCCATAGATGAGCTTTTAATCATAACTTCGCATTCTATAAAAAATAACAGCAAATGTCCATAAAATACTTGACAGACATTAAAATATGCAATACTATGCAAATAAGTTGTGTAGGCTTGCATAAAGAATGATTATGTAGAATGATTGCACGCAATGAAATTCATAAGGCACCGGGAAGGGTTTAGATTATGATAAAATTAAGAAGACTTTCTGACAAACCGATATTACAACCTGAAAGAGAGAACCCTTGGGAAGCAGGAGCCGTATTTAATTGTGCCGCAATATATGAAAACGGTCTGGTTCACTTGATATATCGAGCCACTGATATTTCATCCGGAGGGGATGAAGGTAATTTCATCAATTGTCTTGGATACGCTGCAAGTAAAGACGGTGTTCATTTTAACAGGATGAAAAATCCCATTCTTCGAAACGATGTTCCCCAGGAAGCGAGAGGTCCTGAAGACCCCAGAATAGTCAAAATTGATGGTGTTTTTTATATGATGTACACAGGATATGATGGAGAAGATTATCGGATATGCCTTGCAGTTTCTGAGAATTTAATTGATTGGGAAAGGAAAGGGGTTGTTCTGGATGAAAGGAATAAAGACGCTTCCCTATTTCCTGAAAAGATCGATGGTAAATATGTAATGCTACATAGACGGGAACCGGATATCCTGATTGCTTATTCGAATGATCTCAATAACTGGTCTGATCATACAAAAGTAATGAGTCCAATTCCTGATTCAAGCTGGGAACACGGCAAAATAGGAATTGCGGGACCACCGATGAAAACAGCTGAAGGATGGCTACTTATATATCATGGAACGACCAGAGAAAAGAAATACACTCTTGGTGCAGCGTTGCTTGATCTTGACGATCCGTCTAAGGTGCTTGCAAGACAGAAAGAACCGATCCTGGAGCCGGAACTTGACTGGGAAGTAAATGGATGTGTCCCCAATGTTGTCTTCTCCTGCGGGCAAGCGGAATTTGAGGATCGAATCCTCATTTATTATGCCGGAGCTGATTCTGCAATAGGTGTTGCAGAATTAAGCAAGAGTGAAATCGATTTTAATTGATTAAGAATAGGAAGGTAATGGAAATGAAAACTGATCTTAAGAAATTGCCAAATTTGAAAAACGTTGGTAAAGGTTCCTTGATAAAAGATGTTGTCAGAAACCCAATGTCATATCTACTGGTTCTTCCGGCTGTTCTGTATACGTTTATATTCGGTTACCTTACTATACCTTATATGGTTATTGCGTTTCAGAAATTCAACTTCAGAACCGGAATATTGAACAGTAAATGGATAGGATTTAAAAACTTTGAATTCTTTTTTAAATCAACAAGTGCCGCTACTGTTACCTGGAACACATTAAGATTGAATTTTCTTTTTATATTATTTACAACTATTTTTTCTGTTTCATTGGCCATTCTTTTGAATGAAATAAAAAATAAGTGGTTTGTAAAGATTACACAATCAACTTTTCTTTTCCCTCATTTTATTTCATGGGTAGTTGCAAGTTATATTATTTATACTTTATTTTCATATAATTATGGAATTGTAAATAAAATATTGGTTTATTTTTCAATAGAACCTGTCAGTTGGTATATGACTCCCAAACCATGGACTTCTATTCTTGTGGGGATGAAGGTGTGGCAGGCAACAGGAATGAGTGTGGTTATTTATTTGGCCGCTATTACTGGAATTGATGGTTCAATGTATGAAGCTGCAACAATCGACGGCGCTAACAGATGGCATCAGATTAGGTTTATTACTATACCTCTAATTATGCCGACAGTAGCTATTCTTACATTGTTATCCATAGGGAAAATCATGTACGGAGATTTTGGAATGATCTATGCAATTATCGGAGATAATGGGATATTGTACCCGAAAGCAGATGTTATAGATACATATGTTTTCCGTGCTCTGCGCTTGTCTGGTGATCCCGCTCAGGCCATGGCTGTGGGGTTGTTTCAGTCCGCAGTTGGTTTCGTTTTAGTATATGTAACGAATCGGATTGTAAAGAAAAAGTTCAGTGAAGGAGCACTTTTTTAATTCTTTAATTTGTATATTCGAAATGGCAATATGAAAGGAAGGTACTTTTTATGAAGAAGACAGGTTTTTTTAACATTATAAATTATTCGTTGATCACTTTATTTTCTCTTTTCTGTGCATTACCATTGGTACTGCTTTTAATGGTTTCGCTAACAGATGAAAAAAGCATAATAAAGAATGGATACCAATTCTTGCCTGAAAAATTTTCACTTGAGGCATATAGGATGATTTTCACAGGTGGACATGATATTTTTAATAGTTATCTGGTTACTATTTTCATAACTGTTGCGGGAACTCTTGCAGCTGTCATGATTACATCTATGGCGGCATATACCCTGGCAAATAAAAGCGTAAAGCACAGAGATACTCTATCCTTGTTCTTCTTCTTTACTATGGTTTTTAATGGAGGGATAGTGCCATGGTATATTATCTGCATGAAACTTGGTTTAAGAAATAACATTTTGGCTCTTTTGATACCAAGCCTTCTTTTTAATCCTTTTAATTTATTTTTGGTACGGAATTACATGAAAAGTATTCCTGATTCCCTTAGGGAATCCGCTTTGATTGACGGAGCTGGTGATCTTAGGATTGCATTCCAGATATATATGCCATTAAGTACTCCCGTACTGGCTGCCGTTTCCTTGTTTTATGGGCTGGCCTACTGGAACAACTGGTGGAATGCCATAATGCTGGTTGATAAAAGTAATTTATATCCTTTGCAGTATTTTCTGCTAAAATTAAAATCAGAACTTTCAATGTTGACTGATCTTCAAGGCTCTTCTGCTGTTTTAAGTACAATAACAATGCCTACGGAATCTTTAAAAATGGCTACAGCTATTATTACAATAGGGCCAATTATTCTTCTATATCCATTTCTTCAGCGCTATTTTGTGAAGGGTCTGATGATAGGGTCAATAAAAGGTTAAAAGTGTTTATATGCTCCTTTGTATGGGGGAGTAAAAATATCTAAGGAGGATCCTTATGAATAAAAGGATTGGATACTTTGTTTTAATATTGCTTTTTATTAGCGGAATACTGGCTTTTGCCGGTGGGGAGAAGGAAGCTGGAAAGGAGGGACCCGTAAAGGTAAGATTTGTTATTCCGGGTAATCCTGAACAAGATGCTGATATTGTTCAGGCTGAGATAAATAGAAGGTTAATGGAAGATGGTCAGAACCTGGAGCTTAAACTTGTTTATATCCCATGGGATGTTTGGGATCAAAAAACAAACCTAATGCTGGCAACTGGCCAGGAATTCGAGTTGATGCAGGTTATGGAGGATCGTCATGGATTTGCTGATTATGCAGCAAAAAGTGCAGTAGTTTCTATTGACGAGTATATTGATAAATATGGTACGGCCCTAAAAAGAGTAATACCGGAACCAGTTTGGAATGCTGTCAGGGTTGATGGAAAGATTACCGCGATTCCAGCATACAGACAGTCGGCAGCTACTGATCGATATTACTGGACAATAAGGAAAGATCTGCTGAAAGAAAATAATCTTGCAATTCCAACAACACCGGCGGAATTGCTTAATGCTGCAGAAATTATAAAGAAAAACTGGAAAGGTGATGGTGAGCTTTATATTCCAATCAGATCAAACACCGATGCATTCTTTTTTCTGCACAGATCATACGATTCTTTTCCATTTACTGTTTTCCAGAAACTTATTCGTATCGATCAGGATGGTAAAGTGTCATTATGGGTAGAGTCTGAAGAGTTCAAAAAGGACTGTGAGTTTTTTAGAGAGGCATATAACAGGGGGCTTATACATCAGGATATTCTTGGTCAGCCAAATGATTGGGCACTCAACCAGCTTATGTCTGCAAGATTTGCATTCGTTCCTCAGTGTCCGCTTAATCTCTGGCCAAAAATGAAAAAAAATAATTCTGATATGAAAATGGACGATATTGTTACAGTCAGATTTAATCCTGAAAAACCTGCCTTTAGTTTCAATTTATTTGGAAATGACAATGTCATTCCATCAACAACCAGCCATCCAGAAGCCGGAGTTAAATATTTGAACTGGGTCTACAGTAGTCAGGAGAACTATGATCTGCATTTCTATGGCATAGAAGGGCGGCACTGGGAAAAGGCACCGAATCACAGAAGAATATCCATTCTGGATCCTGATACGGGTAAATCCAACTACAGATTCAGGGAATGGATGGCTGGGAATGTGGAATATCTAAGATATGAAGAAAGTGCTCATCCTCGTTTTGTTGAGCTTTTTTCCAAAACTCCTGAAGACACTGAGTATAGTCTTACGATAGGATTTAATTTTGATGCTGCTTCTGTTCAAGCTGAATATACAAGTTGCCTGAATGAGTACAACTCCTCTATGGTACCAATCGTACTTGGTCTTGTTGATTATGAAGAGAACTTTCCAATAGCACTCAAGAGATTGAAAGCAGCAGGGATCGATAAGGTTGTAGAAGAATATAAAAGGCAGTTTAACGATTGGTTAGCAACTAAGTAAGTTTATCCAGGACTTAAATAATTTAAGTTACTTTTAGATAAGCAGAAGGGAAGATTCTTCTCTTCTGCTTCTGGTATTTGTGAGTACTTATGTGATATTCCTTATTATTAAGATGAAGAATGACATGAATAGCGGAATTATGCGATTCATAAAGGGTAAGGTGGGAATGTTCAATCAGGATCTCACCAGGGAATCCCTTTGTATGGAAGGTTTTTAATATGAGAATGAGACTTAAATCTAATACTGAAAATATCATGTAAAAGCAGGTATAGATAATGTCAGGAGGTAAAATATAATGTCAAATGGCTTTTCTTTGAAATTGATAGCTGATAAATTGGGGATCTCTGTGTCTACAGTCTCAAGAGTTCTTAATGACAAGCCTGGAATAAATGAAAAGACAAGACAAAAGGTTCTCGAAACTGTTAGGGAGTTAAAGTATAGTCCTGATGATACTGAGAAAAATCCAGGAACTGTTAAAACAAAGACGATTGGTTTTATTAGGAAAAAGAGGATTAAAAAAACTTTATCTGAAGATTATCATGAAAGATCAATAATCGGTATTGAAGAGGGTCTTTTAGGTAGTGATTATCATGTGGTAACTATTTCCGTTACAGATGAGGAAATGCTTGATGCAAATAAAATACTTGTTGCAAGAGAAAGACGAGTTGATGGATTTATTGTTCATGGGCCAAGTATAAAACCACGTTTTATTCATGATTTGCAAAGTATGGGCTACCCTGTTGTTCTTCTTGGAAATAATTTGAGTGAAACTGAAATTGACAGTATTTATTGTGAAAACCGACGAAGTTCCTATGATATTACACAGCATCTCATCGACCATGGGCACAAAAAAATTGTTTTTCTTTCCGGTCCTTTAGAATGGAGAAGTAACAGGGAAAGAAGTATAGGATATCAGGAAGCTCTTGAAGCGGCTGAGTTAAAACCCATTATTATTAATATGCCGGACACTACCTTTGAAACAGGTAAGGAGTTCTTTGCTTCAGCTTTAGAGAATGATTCCAATATTACTGCGATAGTAGCCGTAAATGATTCTACCGCTATTGGAGTTATGGATGCAGCCAGGAGGGCTGGAATTAAAGTTCCTGATGATCTTGCGATTGTAGGCTTTGATGATATTGCATGGGCATCCATAGCATATCCGCCGCTTACGACTATCCATATTTATCTTGAGGAGATGGGAAGGCTTGCATCATTTCGTCTTCTGGAATTAATAGATGATCCTGAGTCAGTGCCGGTAAAGGCAAGTGTTGCAACATGTATGATAATCCGTGGTTCCTGCGGATGTGAGCCTGATGAAGAAAATGTGAATCGGAAAAACTGAATAGTGTAGGGTTTTTTCAAGTAGGATCCATAAATTTTTTAGAGGAATAATGTATGCCCTATTTTCGAAGTTACACCAAAAATGAGCTGAATAACATATTGAATAAGATACGAGAAGCCCGATATGAAATTATTGGTGAATTGTCAATTACCGCATGGGTAACGGAAGAACCGGTGAGTTTTGGCGATCGCAAAACCGGCGAAAAGAAAGAACTTCTCACAGGTGATAAGTGGGGGAATCTATTCGACTGCGCCTGGTTTAATTTTACTGCTACTGTTCCGGATGAGGCGAAAGATAAAAAGATTGTACTCCTTATTGATGTGAATGGGGAATTGTGTGTTTTTGATTCTGACGGGACGCCTGTCAGAGGCCTTACAAACAAATCATCGACATTTGATAAAAGATTAGGTGTTCCAACCAAAAGGGTCTTTCATTTTTTAAGCAAATCTTCAGGGGGAGAAAAGATCGATATCTGGGCTGATGCAGGATGTAACGATCTTTTTGGTGAAGTGAAAGAAGGCTGCACAGTAAAGGAAGCCTCCATTGCAATCTGTAATGATGATACTCGCAATCTCTACTATGATTTTGAAGTTTTATATGAACTTATGAAGGCTCTCTCCACAAAAACCGCGCGATACAGTCGGATATATAATTCTCTTATGGAAGCTGGTTTTAAATTAAAAACATTTTCTTCTGATGAGATAAAAGAGGCAAGAAATATTCTTGCACCTGAACTAGGTAAGCGGGGAGGTGATCCCTCACTAGTCATAAGCGCTGTTGGACATGCCCATCTTGACCTTGCATGGCTGTGGCCGATAAGGGAAACCAAAAGGAAAGGAGCCCGTACTTTTGCGACTGCCCTTGAATTGATGGAACGTTATCCTGATTATATTTTCGGGGCAAGCCAACCTCAGCTTTTTCAGTGGATGAAAGAATCTTATCCCTCTCTGTATGAAAAAATAAAAAGGCGTATAAAGCAGGGGAGGATGGAAGTCCAGGGAGCTATGTGGGTCGAGGCTGATACTAACATCCCCTCGGGAGAATCTCTTGTCCGGCAGCTTTTTTATGGAAAGGAATTTTTCAGGAATGAATTTGGCAGGGAGATGAATTATCTCTGGGAGCCCGACGCATTCGGCTACAGTGCTGCCCTTCCTCAGATCCTTAAGAAAAGCGGTGTAGATTATCTTATCAGCCAGAAATTATCCTGGAACCTGATAAACAAGTATCCTCATCATTCATTTAAATGGAAGGGAATAGACGGTTCGGAAATTCTGACCCATTTGCTGCCTGAGGAGACCTATAACGGCCCTGCGATACCCGCAGCAGTTGTTAAAATAGAGCAGAATTATTCGGATAAGGGTATATCTGATCAATGCCTTATGGCTTTCGGTATTGGTGATGGTGGCGGCGGTCCGGGTGCTGAACATCTGGAAAGGCTTAAAAGAATGAAAAACCTTGCAGGCCTGTGTCCTATTGAGCAGAGGACGGTCGCGGATTTTCTGTCAATATGGGAAAAGGACAAGAATCATTTCGCAATATGGGAAGGAGAACTCTATCTTGAAAGACATCAGGGGACATTTACAACACAATGTAAAAGCAAGTGGTATAACCGGCAAATGGAGATAAGACTGCGGGAGCTGGAATGGAAAGCTGTTCTTTCAGAGCTTGTATCGAAAACTGAATATCCTGCAGAGTCTCTTGAGCGCATCTGGAAGGAGGTTCTTCTGTATCAATTCCACGATATTCTTCCAGGATCATCCATAAAAAGAGTTTATGATGAATCTCTGGAGCGGTACGCGCTTATGCTTGAAGAAACAGAGAAACTTATCTCAGATCATGGATCCTTCATTGTTAATAACATCGATACCTCCGAGACTACAAAACCCTATGTTTTTCAAAATTCTCTATCCTGGGACAGGAAGGAGTGGGTGAAGGTTGAGAATATCTGGAGGGAAATTTTGGTGCCGGCCATGGGCTATGTCGTAATAGACAGTGTTTCAGATGGCTCTGTTGTTTTAAGTCAGCTAACAGCTCTGACCAATAAACTGGAAAATGAACTTCTTGTAATCAGCTTCAATGATGATGGAAGTATAAAAAGTATTGTTGATAAGGAGTTTCTTAAGGAAATCCTTTCACCGGCAGGTATGGGAAACTGCATTTTCATATATGAAGACGATGGGGATGCCTGGGATTTTTCCCTTAACTACCGTGAAAAGAAACCGGATGCATTTGTTTTAATGAGTTGTGAGACTGAAATTGATGGCCCGAAAGCAAGTATCACACATTCTTATAAATATAAAAACTCGGAAATGAAACAGCAGATTGTTCTTACCCAGGGAAGCCGGCGTATCGATTTCATTACCTGGATCAATTGGCAGGAACCGGGTAAGATGATTAAAACCAGTTTCCCTCTGGCTATCAAAGCTGACCATGCCGTCTGTGAAATCCAATTTGGGAATATAAAAAGGCCGACCAATTCCAATACAACATGGGATATGGCTAAAGATGAGATCCCTGCTCAGAAATGGGTTGATATTTCTGGACGCGATTACGGAGTAGCTTTGCTGAACGATTCCAAATATGGCTATCGGGTTAAAGATAATGCACTGGAATTGACCCTGCTTCGTTGTGTACTCTATCCCGGCCCATTTGTAGCTAAAGAAGATTCTCGAAGTGGGATTTCCGGTTATACAGATCTAGGGGAGCATAACTTTACCTACTCGTTGTATCCTCATCGAGGAGATTATGTTGAAGGGTGTGTTGTTCAGGAAGGATATGAGTTGAATATTCCTTTTTCAATCCATTCCTGTTCTCCCGGAACAGGTTCTTTGCCGGAGGCTTTTTCCTATATGTCGGTTGAATCTCCGTCGGTTATTATTGAAACAGTTAAAAAGGCTGAAAGGGGCAATAATATAATAATTCGTCTCTATGAATCTACAGGGGAACCATGTAAAACTGGTCTGAAATTGAACTTTCCAGTTAAGAAAGTTCTCCTTGTTAACCTGATGGAAGAACCAATTGGTGAAATACCTGTAATTAAGGGAAGGGTTGAATTAAATTTCACTCATTTTGAGATTTTGACAATAGGAGTGTCAGTTGACCAGTAGAAGTCAATCGTTTATGGGGAAAAAG
>Ga0190306_1000177_pt1 | contig 24693 bp, 24 predicted proteins | sample 48700734_MG_FD_161657 | JGI IMG/M metagenome (GOLD analysis project Ga0190306, IMG submission 161657) | Hydrothermal vent sediment bacterial communities from Southern Trench, Guaymas Basin, Mexico - 4870-07-3-4_MG | ecosystem: Environmental > Aquatic > Marine > Hydrothermal vents > Sediment ... | reverse complement strand
TTTATTAATGTGTCAATTAAAATTTTTATCCTGCTCACCTTACCTTTCTTTTCAGAAAGCTTCTGGAAATTATTTGGTTACTTCCCAGGCTGTGTGTGAATCGCATTTAGGCTCTGTTATTCTCAAAGTAGGATCAGTAAACGCCCTTTCTGTGGCCGATTTTGAGCACTATTATCTCTTCTGAAAATTTAACGTCGAATAGAACGCGGTATTCTCCCACTCTTAACCTGAAATCTGCTAAAGGATGGGCAGTTAGATGTCGAACATTTGATATCCGGAAAATTTCTTAGTTTTTCTATGGCTTTTTTTATGCGTTGAAGATCGCTTTTTGAAATATTTTTCAAATCCTTTTTGACACCCTTGGCGTAAATAATATCAAATGTCTTCCCAGAACTCTTCATGAGTTAAATACTCGCCTCTTTCTACTTCTCTCCTTCGATCTTCAATTTCTTTTCTAAGCTGTGTATATTTTTCTTTTTTGAGAAGGTTATTTATAAATTTTCTCAGTAAATTTCTATCACTTGGACTAAGCTTTTGTTCAAGCCGGGAAATGTCACCCTCCATATCACCCCTCCTATCCTTTGATTAAACCACATGGTCATTATGACACATCGCAGGGAGAAACTCAAGTTTCAGTTGTCCCCCGGTAAGTGTAAAATTAAATGTGTAAATTTTCAAAACATAAAAAACAGGGTATATTTGTCACTGCCTGGGGGCTTACAAATTTTTTGTATTCTATCATAGCTGTTTTTATATTTTCTGAAAAATAAGCCAAGGATAAAAGCCAATTAAAACGGCTTTATCCAAAAATCAATCAGGGATTTTGGGAGTTGTCATAGGAATACCTTCTTTGTCAACTGTATTTTGTAGATTTGACCCTGCTACAGCCTATTAAGATTTCTTAAAAAGGGTTGCACAACTTTTTCATAGATGTTAAATTTTCAACAGATGCCCACTATTCTGGTTATTGAGGACGATAAAGATATTGCCAATTTGATTGCCTATCACCTGGAAAAATATAAGGTAGTGTTAAGAAGGATGTCTTCCTCACCAGAAAAGCACTTCTTAGAGGCAGACCGTTTTGAGGAATAGACTTGGTCTGAGGGAAAAATTATTTTTATCTTTTTTAAGTATTTTAATCCTTTGTTTTACTATTGCCTATATATATCTCAAATTTGGTCTAAGAGATTACCTTATAAATCAGCTAGAGACAAAACTAACACGAGAGAATGAACTCATCCGCAGCTTTTTAATAAAGCAGGATTTAACCCTTAATTTTGACCTGGATCCTTTGGCTGATGAGATAGGAAAGATTCTGGGAGCAAGGGTTACTATCATTGATATTTCAGGAAGGGTAGTAGCTGATTCAGAAGTAAGTAAGGAAAAATTGAGATATTTGGAAAATCACAGTCATAGACCAGAGGTAATGAGTGCCTTAAAGAGAAATATTGGAATAACCAAGCGTTATAGCACTACTCTAAGACAAGAAATGCTTTATGTGGCCTCACCCTTAGTAAAACAAGAAAATTTAATAGGGGTAGTAAGAATCTCTTTGCCTCTAACCCAAGTTGAACAGACCATCTCTCAAGTAGAAAGGATTATTTGGATGTCTTTGGGATTGGGACTTTTTCTGGCTATAATTATTAGCCTCTTACTTTCTCAGAGCTTTACTAACCCAATTAAAAAAATTACAGAAACTGCTATTACTCTGGCCAAAGGAGATTTCAAAAAGAGGATTGGTATTTATCCTAAAAATGAAATAGGCACATTGGCTTATACTATTGATGATTTGGCTAGAAGAATTGACCAATATATAAGTCAATTAAATCAGGAGAAAACTTATTTAGAAACTATTTTAAAAAGTATTTATGAAGGAATTGTGGTGACGGATAAAAAGGGGGAAATTGTGCTTTATAATGATGCCTTTAAATCACTCTTTCCCCAAGTAGAAATAGGCAAGAGTTCTATAGAAATCTTGCGAGATAAGGCATGGATTAAGGGAATAGAAGAGGTGATAAATGGGACAGAAAAGATATCTATAGAACTAGTTATTCCTTATCCCCAAGAAAGGGTCTTTGAAGTGCATCTTTGTGGCATAAAACACAATGCAGAAACAATTGGCACCATCGCTGTATTTTATGACATCACTCACCTAAAAAAGCTTGAAAAGATGAGGAAAGACTTTGTGGCCAATGTCTCACATGAATTACGCACGCCCCTTACCAGCATTAAGGGATATGCAGAAACGGTGTTATATGAAAAAGACCTAGAGAAGATTAAAGAATTCACCTCCATTATTTTGAAACACACGAATTTTTTAATTAAACTAACACATGATTTAATTGAGCTTTCTAGGATTGAAAGTGTGGGTTTTCGGGTGGAAAAAGAACATATTTCCTTAAAAGAATTAATAGAAGAAATAATGGAAACACTTAGAGAGAAGGCCCAAGAAAGGGGTATTGAAATGGAAATAAAGATAAAAGATAACCAAACTATATGGGCTAATGAAGAAAAGGCAAGACAAGTGTTTAATAATCTTATTGATAATGCATTAAAATATACAGAAAAAGGTAAGATTGAAATAAGTGCTGAAGGACAAAATAATTTTATGCTTATAAAAGTTAGTGACACAGGCATAGGCATTCCCAAGAAGGATTTAACTCGTATCTTTGAGCGTTTTTATAGGGTGAATAAAAATCGCTCCAGGACATTAGGGGGTATAGGATTAGGACTTTCTATTGCAAAACATATTGTTGAAACCCATGGTGGCGAGATTTGGGTAGAAAGCGAATTAGGAAAAGGCTCTACATTTTTTATTAAATGGCCAAGATGAAAATAAAGATAGTTACCGAAAATCTGAGCTTTTATTATGGAGATTTTTGTGCGTTAAAAAATATCTCTCTTGAATTTCTAGAGAATAAAGTAACTGCCCTAATTGGGCCTTCGGGTTGTGGAAAAAGCACCTTCATTAGATGTTTAAACAGGATGAATGACCTCATCCCTGGAGCAAGAGTTGAAGGAAAGGTGCTCTTGGATGGTAAAAATATTTATGGTAAGAACATAGATGTAACAGAGATAAGGAGAAGAGTAGGTATGGTGTTTCAAAGACCCAATCCCTTACCGAAGTCAGTTTTTGAAAATATAGCATATGGGCTAAAGATAAATGGCAGGAGAAATAAAGCCGAGATTGCAGCCAAAGTAGAAGAAAGTCTTAAAGCAGCCGCTCTTTGGGATGAAGTAAAAGATAAACTTAAGAAATCAGGACTTTCTCTTTCTGGGGGACAACAGCAAAGGCTTTGTATTGCCCGTGCCCTAGCCATTGAGCCTGAAGTATTGCTTATGGATGAACCGTGTTCTGCCTTAGACCCCATTGCTACTCAAAAAATAGAAGAGTTAATCCACAAACTAAAAGAAAAATACACTATTATTATTGTCACCCATAATATGCAACAGGCAGCCCGTGTCTCTGATTACACTGCGTTTTTTTATATGGGAAGGATTATTGAAGTAGGAAATACAGAAGATATATTTACCAAACCCAGGGAGAAACAGACAGAAGACTATATTACAGGAAGATTTGGATAATATGGAAAGGCGCTTTCACAATGAACTAAATGACCTTAAGATGAATTTGTTGAAGATGGCCTCTATGGTGGAAAGGTCCCTGGGTGACAGTTTAAAGGCTTTTAGAGAAAGGGATGAAAAACTGGCAAAAGAGATAATAAAAAAAGATGATGAAATTGATAACATAGAGATGCAAATAGATAAACAAGGTCTTTCTCTTTTAGCCAGATATCAACCTATGGCTAGTGATTTAAGGTTTATTACCACAGCTATGCGAATGAATTCTGACTTAGAGCGGTGTGGAGACCAGGCAGTAAACGTGGCTCAAAGGGTGATAGAACTGGCAAAGAGGCCACCCCTCTATTGTTGTTTAGATGAGTTACAATCCATCGCTGAAATAGCCATAGAGATGCTGAGTGAAGCAGTGAATGCCTTTGTTTATAAGGATTTAGACCTGGCTGTTAAAGTTTGTAAGAGAGACGATGAAGTAGATGCCTTAAGAGACTATATATTTACCACACTATTGAATTTTATGATGACTCATAGTGCAGGCGTCAAGCGAGGAGCACATTTAATTATTGTTAATGGGTGTTGGGAAAGAGTAGCTGACCATGCTACAAATATTGCCGAAGATGTAGTCTTTTTGCTAGAAGGAAAGATTATTCGACATCAGTATTAAAAGGAAACAAAGGGCTTAGATTATGGGTAAGAAAAAACAAAGCCAAGAGACAGAAAAAAATTTCAATGAAAGACTGTTGGAAATATTGCAAGAGCAGACAGAAAGTCTAAAGAAGATAGAATCTTGCCTGGCAACTCTTTTAGAGATTTTCCAAGCAAGGACTATGTCTGGTTCTGTTTTGGAAGAAATTCGCTCTGACCTTTCCACTATTAAGTATGAAATCTCAAGTATGAAAAGAACTCTTGAAAAACTTGAATGGAAAACCCTTTGGTAATATGAGTTCTATCCAAAAAATAAAACGCAGCAAAAATGGGCATAAATGGAAGAGGTTTGCTATATGTGTTGGTAGCAAATTGCTAGTTTTAACCCTAAAAGCAGTTACTAAAAATTCGCTAACACACTCTCATAAAAACTAGCAAATCGCTCTAAGGCCCTGAGTTTGGCCATTTCTTTATTCACCCTTTCCTGGATGATTTCAATATATTCATCGGTGAGGTGTCTGAATCTTCCTTGCATTTCTAAATATTGTCTTACGGGTTTTAAACGACGGTGTGGATAATTAATCTTATATCGGCCATTTATTACCTCATATAATGGAAAGACCCCTGTCTCCACAGCCAAACGCCCTACTTCGATGGCTAAATTAGGAGCACACCGCCAACCTGTGGGGCAGGCTGATAGACAATGGAGATAGGCAGGACCAGGAGTTTCTATGGCTTTTTTCACCTTATTCATCAAATCTAAATAATAAGTAGGGCAAGCGGTAGCTACATAAGGAATATCATGGGCCACAGCAATGGCAGGCACATTTTTTTTCCGGGTCATTTGACCGATACTTTTTTTACCAGCCGGAGAGGTAGTAGTGCGAGCGCCAAATGGGGTGGAAGAAGAACGCTGAATACCAGTATTCATATAAGCTTCATTATCAATACATACATAAACAAAATCATGTCCCCTCTCTAAAGCACCGGAAAGGGCCTGCAGACCAATGTCCGCTGTGCCACCATCACCAGCAACTGCTAAAACAAAAATTTTCTCTTCCTTTAATTTCCCTTTACGCATCATGGCCTTAAGGGCTGATTCTACCCCAGAAGCCACTGCAGCTGCGTTTTCAAAGGCTACATGAATCCAAGGAACATCCCAGGCAGTTTGAGGAAAAGCAGAAGAAATAATTTCCATACACCCAGTGGCATTAGCTACAATAACCCTTCTACCTATTGCCTTGGTGATTAAACGCAAGGCTAAAGCTCCTCCACACCCTTGGCAAGCACGGTGTCCTTGAGTAAAAAGGTCCTCTTTAGGTAACTCCCTCGCTTTAAAACCCTTAAATACCTTTTTTTCTGCTGGCATCATTTTTCTTCCCTCATTAAAATTCCTATTCTTTTTCTTCTAAAACCATATTGATTGCCCCTTCAGGGCATTCTTGGGCACAAATACCACAACCTTTACAGTAATCTAAGTTACACTGAAAATAACCTTCTTCATCTTCAGTATAAGCCCCTTCAGGACAATAAATCCAACACCGTCCGCATCTAATGCAGGCCTCCTTATCCAAAACAGGACGTTGCGTTCGCCAATCACCGGTAAGAAATTTTCTGGCACTTCCGGGCTCAGTAATGGCTATGCCTAAATTCAATTTCTTCCAACTTATTATTGCATTTACCTTTCCCATATTTTTAGTCTCCTATTTTGGTTTCAGTAAAGGCCCTTTCCATGGCCTGTTGATTCCTCTTTGCTAAACGGCCAAACCTTTCTTCCAATACCTCTGCCAAAGATTCCAGGCTTACGATTTGAGTAGCCTTAATTACCGCTCCTAGCATAGTAGTATTAGTAATAGGTAAACGAATGGTATCCAAGGCTATCTTAGTGGCATCTACCGTGGCTACCTTTTGTTCAAAATCATACTCTTTCTTGACTTCCGTTGGGGTCTTAGGGGAATTAGTAATAATAAAACCATTTTTTTTCAAGCCTTTAGAAACTCCTGATCCAAGCAAAGTAGGGTCTAATACCACTATTACATCTGGCTCATAAATATTTTGTCTTATCCGAATAGGACGATCAGAAACACGTAAAAAGGCTGTTACTGGTGCTCCCCTTCTTTCAGCACCAAAACTGGGGAAGGCCTGAGCGTATTTACCTTCGGCAATAGCCGCCTTGGCAATTAATTCCGTACAGGTAACTGCTCCTTGACCACCTCGACCATGAAATCTTATTTCTAGCATAATCCCTTCTCCTTTAACAAAGGTATTGGATCTACCAAATGACCTCTTGCCCATACTTCTGTATCATTGATATCCATAGCTAACACCATTAACTCTGTGAAATAAAAAATGGGAAGATAATAGTTTTTATTAAATTTTTCATTAATTTCCTTTTGTCTTAAATCCAAATTGGCATGACATAAAGGACAAGCGGTTACTATACACTCTGCCCCTACTTCCAAGGCATGGTCATAAAGTTTTTTTACTAATTGATGCACAACATCCACCCTGCCTACCGTAAGGCTAGCCCCACAGCAATCAGTCTTATAAGACCAGAATAGGCAATCCACACCTAATATTTTTAAAATCTCATCCATCTCTGTAGGGTTTTCAGGATGGGGATGATCGGTAACTTCTGGAGGACGAGTTAACAAACACCCATAATAAGCTACTGCCTTTAATCCTTTTAAAGATTTTCCTACTTGATGTCTCAGCCTCTTTTTATACCGAGGTTGAGCCAAAAAGCGCAGAAGGTCATAAACCTTTGTTCTACCTTCAAAAACAAATTCTGAATAAGCTTTGTTTAACAAAGCCTTTTGGGCTACTTTTAAACGGTTAAAGCAGGCAGCACAGGGAACAACTACATCCAGAGCCAACTTTTGTTCAGCGATAGCCAAATTACGCGCAGCCAAAGAAATAGCCAAATAATTATTGAGTTCATGAGCGGAACTGGCTCCACAACAATTCCAATCTGGTATTTCTACTAGCTCTATACCTAATTGCTGACAAGCTATGCGCGTAGTCATATCAAATTCTCTGCCTGTGGTCTCTAAAGTGCAACCTGGATAATACCCTAGTTGTTCCATGCCTTTGCCTTTTTAAAAATTTTTTTTATCTCGGATTTCTTATGCACACCTCTTATCCTTAAAAACAATTTCTTTCTCTTCCACATTTCAGGTATAAGCCATAAGTCGTCTAAAAATCTGGTGCTGCGCAACTTATATTCTACCATTAATTCCCACTCATTTAGCTTCCCATGACGGCGCACTGAATTTAAAAATGCTTTATGAAAGGCCACGATAGGCTTTTCTGCTGGTTTGCCCTGTTTTATGGCCATCTGTCTTAAAGTATCTATTACCCTAGCAATGTCAATATGATTTGGGCATCGGGTGGTGCAAGTTTCGCAAGCCGCACATACCCAAATGGTATGACTATGTAACACTCTATCTTTTAGACCCATTTGGACCATACGTAACAATTGATGAGGGAGATAATCCATGGCAAAGCTCACCGGGCATCCCAAGCTACACTTAAAGCATTGAAAACACAGTTGAACCTTTTCTCCGCTATGCTGATTGACCTCTTCTAAAAAATCTGCAGTAAACATTATTCTTTAATCCTTACCAAACTCAAGGCCCCACTAGTGCAAAACTCGATACAGGCAGGACCTTCTGGTCTAAACGCGCAAAAATCACACTTTAAAGGGATACCACTATCAGGTTCTTTAAAAATAGACTTGTTAGTGCAAGAAGCCCGACAGAGAATACACTGGTCATAGGTTTTACCATTAATGGTTACCAGTTTTTTAGAAGCACATTCCTGCGTAATAGGCACATAAGGCCCGGCCATCAAGGGTAAAAATCTGTCTTCAAGACTAATTATCCTTATTCGGGCCCGATGGTAGTTAATCTTACCTGAGGTGTGGACTAACGAACAGGCCGTTTCGCAATGGCGACAACCGGTGCACTTATTAGTGTCTATCTGAATACGGTATAATCTTCCATCCATTTTAACCCTCTATTTTTCAAACTTCCTTCAACCAACTCCTTTCCTGTAACTGTCTTAAAGGTCTCTTTAATCATCTCAAAAGGAAAACCCAAAAGAATATAAGGACATATTCCCAAGGCGTCTAAAATGTGCATTTTTTCATTAACCTGGTTTAGATTACCAAATATAATCCCCAAGTGCTCATTTAATTCCTTTTTTAATCCCTTAAAATATTCTTCTATGTTATATTCTTGGGCTAATCTGGCTGCACCTTTATGTAATAAAGAATCGTGATCGGTTATTAAATTTATAAGTCCTTCTATATCACCGATTTTTAAGGAAGTTTCTTTTACCTTCCCCTGCTTTACCAATTCTATAACACATCTGGCAGCAACACTCAGGGCGATAGGGTCAATACCTTTTTTTAAACAAAGGTGATAAATTACCAAAATTTCCTCCAATCTATAGAGACCCAGGAGGTGTGTAAGACAAAAAAGTGTAGTAAAGTGAGGTAAAAATTCCTCTTGTTTTTGTTGCAAACAAGCAATAGGGCATCCTAAACACCCTCTTTTTTCTGAACCATAGTAAATCTTCTCCACTAAAGGCAGATTTAATTCCTCACATATATTAGCCATTTGTTCATAAATACGGTCTTTATTGTCTCTAAAATTTTGAATAGCTTTGGTAATAATATCAACAAATTTAGAGGCATGTGCCAGTTTAAAATCCCCTGTCCCTCTTATAGCTATGGCCTTTAAGTGTTTTTCTCCAAAGACACTTCCAATTCCTCCTGAATGAGAAATAAGAAGACCATCATTCACTAAACTTGCTAATGCTGACTGACCTTCACCTGCCTCACCAATACTTAAAATCCTAATTTCATTTCCCAACCATTTACTATATCCATCTCTAATAAAATTTTCTGTCTCTCTAAGGGAAAGCCCTTTTATTTCTTCTCCTGATACGATTTTAACCTCATTATCTGATACCAATAGATAACTCCATACAGGTGCCTCTCCTTCTATAATAATCACATCGTAACCACAGAACTTTAATTCGGCTCCTAGGTGGTACCAGAGAGGACAACAAAAAAACTCGGGGAATACATGTGCCCCTATAGCACATAAGGCAGCACCTGGTGTTCCTGTGCCTGTGAGGACACCATTACTGATGACCAATTTGTTATTCTCAGCCGAAATATTTTCCAGCTCAGCTATCTTTCCTGCCAACATACAGCCACCCAGGTAGTCTTCTAAAAGCTCTGTTGCAATAAGTTCTGTTTCCACCAAACCATTAGTTAAATTTACCCTTAATGCCTTGCCTTGCCATCCAAACATTTAATCTTCCTTTACATCAAAATGTATATATTGGGGAAATTTTGCTCTCCTAGCCTTCTTAGCTATCTCAGCCATCTCTATAAAACTTTCTACAGGCACATCTCTTCCCCCCAAGCCAGCCACAAATCCCTGAATATATGGTTTTTTGGGTTTATTATATAAAGAAGAACGAATTTCAGAATAAACCGGACCACTATTAATTCCATAAGTAATAGCGCGGTCTAACACTACCAAAGTCTTTGCCTCACCTATGGCCTGATGGAAGTCTTTATGAGGAAAAGGTCGCCACAGGCGAATATAAATAAGACCTACTCTTTCCCCTTTATCCCGAAGTTCATCCACCGCCATCATGGCGTTTTCGGTAAAAGAACCCATAGTAACAAAGATGAGTTCTGCGTCTTCAGTGCGGTAAGTCTCTATAGGATGGTATTGCCTACCAAAGATTTGCCCAAACTCTTCCCAGGCCTTCACAATTGTATCATAAGATTGCATTAGCGCTACTTCTATTTGCCTCCTGGCCTCAGTATAAATCTCAGGCACACCCACCGGACCCATGGTAATTGGATGGTCGGGATGTAAGGTCAAAATCGGTTCCCTTGGAGGTAAATATTTTTCTACTGCCTCCTGGTCAACCAACTCTATAGGTTCAATCACATGGGTTAAGGTAAATCCATCCAGATTAACTATTACTGGCAATTGAACATTTTTATCCTCGGCCACCCTAAAGGCGTGAAAGGTTAAATCATAGACTTCTTGACCATTAATAGCAAAGGTTTGAATCCAAGCTATATCTCTCTCAGCCATAATATCACTGTGGTCATTCCAGATGCTAATAGGGGCAGAAAGGGCACGATTGGCCACTGTCATAACAATAGGCAATCGCATACCAGAGGCAATGAACAAAACTTCATGCATTAAAAATAAGCCTTGAGCACTGGTAGCGGTATAAACTCTTGCTCCGGTAGCCGAGGCCCCTACAGCTACACTCATAGCAGAGTGTTCTGATTCTACAGGAATGAACTCTGCATCCAATTCTCCATTGGCCACTAATTCTGATAAGTGTTCTACAATATGCGTTTGAGGAGTAATAGGGTAGGCACAAATAATGTCTACATCACAGAGTTTAACCGCTTCTGCTATTGCAATAGAAACCTCTATGCCAATGCGTTTGGGCATTGTATCTTCCTCCTTTTAGCCAGATGAGAGCAATGCCGTCTCAATCATGGCTGACAAAATATCTAAATCGAAATTTTTTACCATAATACCACGTTTTGGACAGGTGGCCATACAACAACCACATCCTTTACATAAAGATTCATTGACCTCTACCATTTTTTTCACTTCACCTTGATACATATATTCAAAAAGCTTAATTGCCCTAAAGGGACATACACCTACACAATAACCACAGCCATCACAGTTTTCCTCAAATACCTCTGCGATTATAGCCTCTCCTTGTAGCTTGGACTTAGACAAGATAGTTGCTGCCCGGCTGGCTGCTGCTTGTCCTTGAACAATGCTTTCAGGAATAAACTTAGGCCCATGGGCCAGGCCACACATAAACAACCCATCTGAGGAAAAATCCACAGGTCGTAATTTCATATGCGCCTCTAAGAAAAATTTATCCTGGGTCAAGGAGATTTTAAATATCTGTGCCAGTTTTTCGTTATCTGGATTAGGCACAATGGCTGCACTTAGCACCAAAAAGTCAGGATTAAGTTCTATATATTCTCCTAAACTTGGTTCATATACGCGCACCGTAATTTGTTCTCCTTCCACTGAAACTTGTGGAGAGTTTTTTTTTCAAAGCGAATAAATTTTACATTTTTTTCTCTAGCCTGAGCATAATAATCTTCCTTTAAACCGTAAGTGCGGACATCACGATAAAGAATATAGATATCTATTTCAGGATTAATTTCTTTTAGAGCCAAGGCATTTTCTATAGCCAAGGTGCAACAAGTGCGGGAACAATAGGGTCTTTCCTCGTTTCTAGAACCCACACATTGGATAAACACCACTTGTTTTTTATCCTTAAATTGTTCTTTATCTTGAGCTATTTTCTCCTTTAGTTCTAAAGAAGTAAAAATATTAGGATGCTTACCATAATCATAAAAACCATGAGGTTTAAATTCTTGGGCACCAGTGGCCATAATCACTATTCCATGTCTAATTCCTCTCTCTTCATTGGTAGTCCGGTTACGAATTTTAGTGATAAAATTACCTATAAAACCTTCTGTTTTTAATACTTCAGTATTTAAGTATAATTTTATCCTTTCTTCCTTTTCAATTTGAGAAATCAATGTTTTAAGAAATGTCTTTACATCTTTCCCTTCAATGGTTTTGGGAATCCGTTTAGCTACTCCACCTAATTGGTTTGTCTTTTCCAAAAGATGGACCTCAAAACCCTGTTTGGCCAATTCTAAGGCCGCAGTCATCCCCGAAATCCCACCCCCTATAACTAAGGCAGATTGAGTAACAGAATATTGCCGGGGTTGCAAAGGTTTGAGCCTAACTGCCCTAGCGACAGCCATTCTTATTGCTGCTTGAGCCTTAAGCATGGCTAACTTAACTACCCGACTGTGAACCCAAGCATTATGCTCACGAATATTAGCCATTTCTACCAAATAAGGATTTAAACCTGCTTCTGCGGCTACTTCTTGAAACAAGGGTAAATGAGAGCGGGGAGTGCAAGCCGCTATTACCAAACGATTAAGACCTTGCTCTATAACAGCTTTTTTTATCAATTCTTGAGCATCAGTAGCACAGGCATATAGCACATTTTGGGCATAAACTACATTGGGCAATTTTTTACTATATTCAACTAATTGAGGCACATTGAGGACTCCCCCAATATTTGTTCCACAATGACAAATAAATACCCCTATCTTGGGTTCTTCTTCAGAGACATCTCTTTCTGGCATCATTTCCTTTGTTTTAGTGAGAGAAAAACGTGACTCTGCTAATAAAGACTCTGCTGCCGCGGCCGCGCCACTGGCGTCCATAACTGCTTCTGGAATGTCTTTAGGAGCACTAGCCATCCCACACACATAAATGCCAGGTCTGCTAGTTTCTATAGGAGTAAATGGATTTGTTTGACAAAAATGATAATGGTTTAATTCAATCCCCAATGTTTGAGCCAGTTCTTCCATCTCCACAGAAGCACTTACTCCTACAGATAACACTACTAAATCAAATTCTGCTTCTATCTTCTGTCCTTCTTCATTTAGATAAGTAATTATGAGGTTTTTGCTTTGGGGATTTTCCTTAATGGTGGATATATGACTTTTAATATAATTTATGCCGTATTGCTCCTCTGCCCTTTGGTAGTAGCGTTCATACCCCTTTCCAAAAGCACGAATATCAATATAAAAGATAGTAGCGTCCAAATCCTTTATATGCTCCTTGGCTAATATGGCTTCTTTGGTAGCATACATACAACACACAGAAGAACAATAACCCCTATTTAATCTCCTATCCCTAGAACCTACACATTGAATCCAGGCAATTTTTTTAGGAGGTTGATTATCAGAAGGTCTCTGGATATGACCAAAATAGGGACCACTAGCAGAAATCAAACGTTCAAATTCTAAAGAAGTAATCACATTGGCAAAAACCCCATAGCCAAACTCACCTTTTAATCTAGCGTCAAAGACTTCATATCCAGAAGCGATTATCACTGCACCTACTTCTACTTCAAGTTCATAAGGTTTTTGCTTAAAATCTATGGCTTGATAGCCACAAACAGAAGCACAGATCTGACACATCTGATCCGTGAGATAGAGACAGGCATCGGGTTCTATCATTGGAATAGCTGGAATTGCTTGACTAAAGGGAAGATGAATACACTTGGTGTAAGAATAACCTTGATTGTATTTATCTGGGACTAAGGTTGGACAATACTGAACACAAAGACCACAGTTAGTACATTTAATTTCATCTATATAACGAGGTGTTTTGTGAATAACCACCTTAAAATGCCCAGGGACACCAGAAATGGACCTTATTTGGGCCAAGGTAATAATATCAATATTCACATTGCGTGCACATTCAGAAAGTTTGGGAGAAAGAATACACATGGCACAATCATTGGTAGGGAAGGTCTTATCCAACTGAGCCATTTTCCCTGCAATAGATGGTCCTTTTTCTACTAAGTAGACTTTAAATCCATTTTCGGCTAAATCGAGAGCCGCCTGGATACCAGCAATGCCTGCTCCTATTACCATAACACTTCCTACTGAAGGCATGTAGCTTTCTACCTCTCTAATAATAAGACGGAATTTCTATTAATCTTAAAGCACCACTAGGACACCACTTCACACAAGAAGGCCCTGGAGCATCAATACCGCAAAAATCACATTGTATAGGTGTGTTATTGACTGGGTCTTTAAAAATATCCTTATGAGGACAAGAGGCACGGCATATATCGCAAAAATCATAAACCTTGTCACCAATTATCAAGTCTACTTTGATATTACATGCAGCATCTGTACAAGGACCTGAAATTACAGGAAAAAATCTGCCTTTTTCCTTCAAAACCCTAATACGTGCCTTTTTAGGATTTAAGGCAGTAGTAAGATGATTCAAGGAACAGGCTAGCTCACAATACCTACAACCGGTACATTTGTTATGGTCTATCTGAATTCTATACATTATTGCCACCCTCTTAACTGATGATAATCTTTTAGAAGGTTTGAAAAATTGGGAAAAAGCCATCTTTTAGGCAAATTGTCTTCTTCAATGCCTGCCTTTTGATTAAATTCATGCTCTAATTGATAAATACTTTCACCTATTTTCAGTAGGTCTTCCTGGGTTAAGGTTATTCCACTAACTCCCTCAAGCATGGAAGCCATAGTATCCAAAGAAAGGCCTGCTAATCCATGAGGACAAATGCCCAAAGCCTCTAAAACGGCAATTTTATCTTGAAGTGTTTTCACCTGCGAAACTATGTCTCCCCTAACTTTAGTAATGCCTTGAGAAAACACAAACCCATTTAAATGAGTGGCCCCGCAACTAGAAGTAGCATATTGGAGTCCCAAAGGCCAATAACTCTGGGCATCAAAAGCAGCACTTCTGCCCTTTACCCCTATGAATAAATCAGGCTTATCCAAATATTGACAAACACCAAACGCCCCTTTTCCTAAAATAGGTTCTTTTTCTTTCACTATAGAGGTTAAAATATCTAAAAAGGCCTCCTTATTTCCGAACTGGAGTTTTATCTTTAATTCTTCTTTTTCTAAAAGTCCTCTTTCTTTCAAAGACATTAAACAAGCTAAAGTAAGACCCGTTTCTACTGGGTCTAAGCCCATTTTAATACATATATCATAGGCAGTGATAATCGTTTTTAGGTCATAAATTCCACTCAAAGGGCCCAAGGCCCAAAGGGCATCTATATCAGGCAAAAACTCTCCGTTTTCTTTGGTCTTTAAGCAACTAACAGGGCAAGCAAAGCAACCCCTATTTCTTTGCCAATAAGATTTAATGTGGGCCAAAGAGATGGGATGAGCAGGTTTTCTAAAGTAAAAACCAGATAAAATCCCATTATTTAAAAACTCCTCAAGGATTACATAGCTAGATAATTCAGAAAAGGCCTTTAAAGAGCTACTTTGATAAAACTCATTAATGGAGTTTACCACTGCCTTCAAAAATAGTTTTGGGTCGTGAATCAGGATATCTTTGGTGCCTCTTACTACAATAGCCTTTAAGTTTTTACTCCCAAAAACTGCCCCAACCCCTACACTGTTTGGGACTAACATCCCATCGGTTACCAAGGCAGCCAAAGGAAGTAATTTTTCCCCTGCCGGTCCAATGGATATTATTCTGATTTCTCTGGCCTCCCAAGGGTCATTTATCGTAGAGCGGATTAGGGCTTCTGTCTGGTCAGTATTCATCTCACTTAAATATTTTGCTGGCAGTAATTGAGCTTTTTGGTCTTTGATAAAGAGATAACTAGGCTCTTGGGCCCTTCCCTCAATGATAATGCCATCATAACCACTGGCCTTTAGCTCAGCTCCAAAATAAAGTTTTGCTTGGGCACTTATAATGGTCTTTGTCAAACTAGACTTGGTAACAATATTACAAATAGAACCACAGCTTGCACCTGTTCCGGTTAGAGGCCCAGTAGCCATCACAATCTTATTTTCAGGACTTAGAGGAGTAATCTCAGGAGAGACTTCTGCAGAAAAAATCTTTACTCCTAGTCCTCGTCCCCCTAAAAAATTTAAATAAACCTCAGTATCCGCTTCCTCTAGATTTGTTTCTGCCTTGCTTAAGTCAACCCTTAAGAATTTTCCTTGATAACCAAACATGCGTTGGACTCCATTGATTAAAAAATAAAGCCATTTTATAACAACAAAGTTTCTATCCTGTCAAGTTTGCTGTGGGTTTCAACCAAGATAACTTTTAAAGAAATGGGTAATTAGAACAGGCCTCTAATTCCTGTAATAAATAAAACAATTAAGGTAGATACACTCAATGCATTCCATTTCCCAAATTTATGGCTTAAGATAAGCTCAACTCCCCAAAAAAAGACCATAGTCTCTGCCAGAAATATACTTAAATTATCCATGGCTATTTGCTTTCTCGGAAGGTGAGATATCAAAAGAATAATAAAAATCATAAAAATTATAAGATAATCTAAAGGAGTCATTTGAAAATATTCTGGCTCGCTAAATTTTACATAGATGGCAATCAAAACCATCAATAATGAAAATATTATTATTTGGAGATAATACATGTTTATTTGAAACCAGATGATTTTTTCTTTATTTGCGAGATAAATAAGAAATATACCTGCAATATACAGATTCAAACGGATAAAAAAGCGGGCCCAAACCTCCCTTTTAGCAGTGTAAACTACCAAAATTATAGTCAACAGGAGTAAAGAAATAATACCCATATCTTTAGGAATTTGTCTAGGTATCAAGGACAAGAACAAAAGCAAAATAGGTATTATAAAGGATATAATCTTAAATACTCCTTTATTGATTTTATCTTTGGTACTACTGCTCAAAGTGGCAAAAGCCAAGTCTTTATCCATATTTACTGACCTTCTGAGAACCCAATGAGTTCTTTCTGCTATATAGAAAAAACATAATACTATCAAACAAAACAATAAATACCCCCCAAATAGAAATCCCTCAGGGTAATAGCGAAATATCAGGGCAAAGGTTATAAGTAAACACTGAAGAAAATATATAATAATGACTGCTTCTTTATGGCTAAACCCTATTCTTAGAAGTTTATGGTGAAAGTGATTTTTATCAGCTATAAAAATAGGCTTACCCTGAGAAAATCTTTCTAGCATTACAGCCAAGGTATCCAGAATGGGAAATCCTAAAATAATAACAGGAAGGACATGACTTAAGGGATTAGTTTCCTTTTGTGTCAATGCCAGAGAAAGCCAGCCAGCAGAAAAACCCAAAAATTGGCTTCCTGTATCACCCATGAAGACAGTAGCTGGATAAGTATTAAATCTTAAAAAACCTAAAATGGCTCCTATAATGGCCAGAGATGAGATAAAAATGGGTATCTCCCCACTAATATAAGCTAAATAGGCGATACAGCCAAAGCTAAGTAAGCTAATGCCTGCAGCCAGACCGTCTAGTCCATCAGCCAGATTTATGGCATTTGTGGCTCCTACTATAAACACTACAGTTAATGGAAGTGCTATCCACAATGGGAGTATTAAATTCAGCTCCCCTAAGCTACCCAGTTGGGTTACATAAATTCTACTTAAAAAAATAGCCACAAAGGTTGCCACAAATTGCCCTATGAATTTCTCCCTATATCTGAGCTCATAAAAATCATCTAGAAGTCCCAAAACAACGATAATCACTAACCCACTCACTAAACCCTTTATTTCTGCTACAAAATCTGTCCAAATAATTATAGGAAACAGTGTCCCAGTAGCAATGGCCAAACCTCCTAACTTGGGCATGGGTAAAGTATGAACTTTCCTAGGTCCTGGTTCATCCACTATGTGTTTTCTAAGTGCTAGTTTAGTTAAAATTGGAATCAACACTAGGGTAATGAAAAGAGAAACAAAAAATGTGCTAAAATAAACCATTTTAATGGTTAAACTACCAACTAGCCTATTCTCCTAATACTATCAAACACACATAGAGTAATATCCCAATAAGTGAAATACATATACCTATAAGATACCACCAGTGGACAAAGGGAACTGCTTCTGGAGTGCCATAAGGAGCGCATAAAAAAGACCAGGCAAGAGCAAAAACTAAAGTTCCCAGACAGATAGCCAACAAACGGTAAAGTCTGAGGATCAGAAGAATAAATATACCTAACAAAAGGATTATATCAAATAGGGGATTTTTAAGCAAAGGAATAATACTAAACTTGAATTGCCCCACATTAGTAAGATATTCTGAGATCTTCTCCCAGTGGGTCTTTAGCCATTCTTGGAGCATTGTTATTCCCTCCTATCTCAAAAAAGCAAATCTTTTAGAGGCGTTTTTTCAATTTGTTTTTCCAGAACCTTTTCTAAATTCTTCTGGGCTTCTTCTTTTACTTTTTCCCCAATAGCTTTTGTATTTAATGCTATTTTAGGTGCGTTAAACTTTCCTTTAATCAGCAAAGGCACGAAATAATATCCCTCTTCATTTCTAGGTACAATTTTAAATATCTGTTTTGCCTTGGAGTTTTGGACTAAATTAGCATTCAGAGTTATATCACTCTGTAAATCTAGTTTTCCTGTAACTGTAGAACTTCCTTGTAAAAAAAACCCATAATCTCTTTCCTTCATCTTCCCCTTTATGTTTATCTTTCCATTCTCTACTTCTAAATTGCTTTTAAATTCCTTGAATTTAGGATTAGTCAATGCTTTTATATCCAAAAATTCAGCTACTTTCTGCAAAAGAGGATTGCCTCTAAGTTCTCCGTTAGCGAAAGAAGCATTTATCCAACCATTAAGATATTTTTCCAAACTAGGTGCAGTTATGCCTTTGCCCTTAATCTTTGTAATTAAGCTTCCTTTACCTCTTAATTCGCCTACTGAAGGAGATAAGAGGCTCTGAGTAAAATTATTTATATCTATTTTATCTAAATTCAAATCCAAGTCATAAATAAAACCCCTTTTACTCAAATCTAGTTTTATCTTTCCCTTTATTGTTCCTCCCTTCTGAAATTGGCCATAAATGGGTTTTAAGACTAAAACATTATCCTTAAAGTTATAAGTAGTGGTAAATTTGGACACAATTATTTTTTTGTAAGATAAATCAGAAATTTTTATCTGACCACTAGCAACAAAAGGAAGATTTAATGGTGCTGGCTCTTTATCCTGTTTTTTACTCTGATTTTTATTATTAACAACTTCAGATGTGTTTAACTTTTTAGGGAAGCTTAAACTCAACCACTCTTCTAATTTTAATTTATTAAACTCTGCATTTAAAGTAACTATTGGTTTATCAAAAAAGTGTTTGACCTTCCCATTTAATTTGAAGTAAGTATTACCTATTTTCCCTGACAAAGGAATCGTAAAAATGGCATCTTGCTTTTGAAAAGAAAGTTTACCCTTAACAGATGAGATAGAAGGCATATCTTTTAGCTTTAGGGAAACATCTTGTAAAGAAACATCACCATTGAGTTCCAAACTAGTCAATTGATAAGGATTACCTTGAACAGCCAAATTAGCACTGATTTGCCCCTTTTTTACTTTAATTGTTTCAGTCTCAGTAGCTAATTTAATTAAAGGTTTTAATGATTGCAGGGGAATATCAAACTTTAATTTCATTTCTTTTTTACCAATAAAACCTGCCGTATCTAGAGAAAAGCCATTTAGCAAGCTATGCACTTTATTTAAAACTACTTTTTGTTGACTACCATTCCACAAGAGGTCAAATTTACTGTCTATATTCAAGTTCTCATAATCCCTTTTTTGAGAAATAAAGGAGACATTTTTGGCCTCTAATATCCCTTTTGCCTGAGCATTGTTTATCCCTTCAGTTTTCAAATCAACCTTTAAACCTGCCTTTCCTCTCAAATCATTTAATTTCCCAGGAGGTAAAACAGGAAGTAAAGATGACAAATCAGAGGCAAAGGCCTTAGTTTTAAGGTCTGTTTTAAGAGTAGCCAAATTAACTTTTCCCTCTATTGTCACAGAGACTTCGTTAAGGAGACAGCTAAGCTCAATAGGGAAAGAATGAGTAAGGGAAATATCCCTGGCTACAAAATCTGTCTTTTTTAAAGTAATACTTGTTGCCTGTTTTAAGTCCCTAAAAACTGCAGTTCCATCTTTTACTTTTACCTCAGAGATAAAAAGGGCAAAGGCCATACCTGCCTTTTCATCCTTTTTGGAAGGAGAAGGTGCTAGCGCCTTTTTCTTTTTAAATTGAGAAACAATATCTTCAAAATTAAATCTCCCTTGTATATTTTTTATGATTTCAATCTGGGGACTTTCTAAAATTAGCTTACCTATCTCTATTTTTTTTCTAAAAAGCGGCCAAAATCTATATCTTAGAATAAGTTTCTCACAAGAAATAAATTGCTCTATAGGAAAACCAGTGGCCTCTTTTACCGAAAATTCCTTTACCTCCAGCCCTTTAAAGAGATTGAAACGAATTTCCTTTATTTCTACTTCACGCCCTAAGGCTGCTGTTAATCTGGGAACCACCAAGGCCTTAAGCCTCTGTGGAGTGAAATAAATAGAAAAAAAGATATAAATGCCTACTAAGATAACAATAAAAACAATAACAACAATTGTTAAACGTTTAATCCATTTCTGCATTTCAAAAAATTATAGCATATTATCAGGACTTTTCCCAGAACTTTTAAAAGCTTTCTAAAAAGAAAGGTAAGGTAAGCTCCTCAAAACCGTAACATTATAAAAAATCATTTTTAAGGGTTGCGGTCAAAAAAACTGACCGCAACCATACAAACATTTTATTTAGGGCTGGAGCTGTCAAGGAGTGCTCGCCCGCCTGCCTGCCTGTCGGCAGACACGGCCGTCGGGCAGGGGCAGACAGGAATGTTTTTAAAGATTAACGCCTAAATTTTGGGGAATGTTCAAGCCTAATAACAATTTTGTTTCTTCAATAGTTCTCAATAGATTGGGAAGAATAGAAATATTAGGCTTTCTTTTTGCCACATATTCTATTGCTTCACCAAAACCATAATTAAGAAAACAGCAAAGATGGCCTATTACCACCGAAGGAGAACGTCCAATCCCAGCATTGCAAAAGACCATGATAATGTGCTTACTAATGTGTTTTTGAATCCATTTGACCGCCTCCAGCATCTGGCTTGGAGGAATAGGTTGCATATCAATAATAGGAACTTTATGATAAACAAGACTTGTTTTTAAATCCATTTCCTTTGCCACGTTTAATAGAGCCGTAATCTTAGAAGATGGCCTTAAAGCCTCTCCGAAACTTCCTATAGCTAAGTGGTTTAAAATAAACCTCAATTTGCTACTCTTTTTCTATTTTGAATTTAATTTCTTAAGATTTCTATACCATAAAACTTTTCAGAAAACAAAAACTAAAATTTGTTGAACTAATAAATAAATGGAATTATAAACCTTCTTCCTGAGAAGCCACTTTCAGAAATAAAAGGTGTATTTAAAGGAATGGATATTACAACTCTAACTCCGCAAAGTTTTAGGAAATAAGTTTAATCCCAAAATCCTTTCTATCTTTTTTACCTCAAGGGGCTCACCCCTCTCTTGCCTCTGGTCTTTAAGAATGTCTCCTGATTTATTCCCTAAAAATTTTTCTAAAATCGGTAAGGCCTTGGTAATTGTTTGTAATGCCTAAACCAATAGCAATTTTCTCCAATATCTAAAGATTATTCATGCCTTAATAACCTTTCTTCTGTTTGGGTGTTTAATGGCATTTCTGGTATCAATAATGAGATTAGCATTTTCTAAAATCCATTGATAATCATAGCTACTATGGTTAGTAACTATAATAATTAAATCCATCTCCTTAAGAAGTTTTTTAGTTAATGGCTTAGAGGTTAATCCAAAATCATATTTTCTAGTTTTCTTAAGTTTAGGTATATAAGGATCATTATAAAAGATTCTAGCTCCTCTTTTTTTAAGCAAATCTATAATGACATATGCCGGTGATTCTCTATCATCGTCTACGTCCTTTTTATAAGCTACTCCTAAAATCAATATCTTAGAACCTTTAAGTGCCTTTCCACGGTCATTCAATGCATCTATAGCCTTTTGCAATACAAAATAAGGCATGGAGGTATTTATTTCGCCAGCAAGTTCTATAAATTTTGTATTTAGGCCATATTCCTTTGCCGCCCATGAAAGATAAAATGGGTCAATCGGAATACAATGGCCTCCAAGCCCTGGCCCTGGATAGAATGGTTGAAAACCAAATGGTTTTGTCTTTGCTGCTTCAATTATTTCCCAAATATCTATACCCATCCTATCAAAAAGTATCTTAAGCTCATTTACAAGAGCAATGTTCACAGACCTATAGATATTTTCCAAAAGTTTTGTTGCTTCTGCAACCTCAGGAGAAGACACAGGAATTGGTTTTTCTACAATAGAAGAATAAAGGCAAACTCCCACCTCTAGACATTTTTTTGTTATACCACCTACGACCTTAGGTATGTTTTTCACATTGTATATTTTATTTCCAGGATCCTCCCTTTCAGGGGAGTAAATAAGATAAAAATCCTTACCCACCTGTAGACCGTTTGCCTCAAACAATGGAAGAAGTAGTTTCCTTGTGGTTCCAGGATAAGTTGTAGATTCAAGGGAGATAAGCTGACCAACTCTCATGTTTCTAGCTATATCTCTGGAGGTCCTTTCTACATATTGCATATCTGGCTCTCTTTTATTTGTCAGAGGAGTAGGGACACAGATAAGAATAACATCCATTTCTCTCAGCCTGTTCATGTTCGTAGTTGCTATTAAGCAATTTTGAAGACCAGTGATTAAAGAAGAAGAAATGTGCTTAATATACGATTCACCTTTATTTAGCCTTTCTACCTTTTCCTTGTCTATGTCAAAACCAGTAACAGAAAAACCTGCTTCAGCAAATCGGATAGCCAAAGGAAGTCCCACATATCCAAGGCCTATAATACCTATCTTAGCTTTTTTATTTTGAATTAATTTTCTCAATTCACCAACCCCTTTCGCCTGATGCCAATTTACCATTTTTAATTAATTTACTTCACAATCTCAACCATTTTTTCCAGGCTTTGCTGAGCTGCTTTCACCACTTTTTCTGATAAATTTACTTCATATCTTTCTTCTTTGAGTGCCATATAGACCTTTTCTAAAGTTATAGCCTTCATGGCCGTGCAAATTGCTTCTGGATTGGCAGGGATAAACTCCTTTTTTGGATTTTCCTTTTTTAAACGATGAATGAGCCCAATTTCTGTGCCTACTATAAATGTCTTTGCATCAGTTTGCTCCACAAAATGGCCCATTTGAGAAGTGCTACCTACAAAATCAGCCATCTGGATGGCCTCCATAGGACATTCAGGATGTATCATTAAAATAGCCTCAGGATGCATGGCCTTAAGTTTCAATAAATCTTCTTTCTCAAACAGGACATGAACCGGGCAATAACCATGAGAAGGCACAGGAATAATTTCTTTGCCTGTTTCTTTAGCCACATAAGCCGCTAAATGGCTATCTGGACCAAATAATATCTTTTTTTCAGGCATCTTTTCTACAATTTTAACGGCATTAGCTGAAGTGCAACAGACATCACAAAGGGCCTTTGCCTCTCCTAAAGTATTTACATAAAGCACAGAAGGCACTCCAGGATGTCTCTGTTGCCAGAATTTTAAATAATCAGGGGGTAACATTTGCGCCATGGGACACAAGGCAGCTTTACTGGGAATAAGCACTTTTTTATCAGGATTAAGGATTACCGCTGATTGGGCCATAAAATCAACCCCACAAAATACAATCATCCGCGCTCGGGTTTGGTGAGCCTTGCGACAAAGTTCTATACTATCACCCATAAAATCAGCAATATCTTGAATTTCTGGTTTTTGATAATTATGTGCCAAAATGATGGCCTGTTTTTCTTTTTTTAATCGAATAATTTCTTCTTGTAGTTTATTCATTTTTCTCTCCTAGGTTCCAATAACCACTTCTGCTGATATATTTTCTAGGGTTTTGATGGCAGAAAGGGCTGCCAGATAACTAGTCCTGGGACTATCTGGACAGGGTAAATTTTTTGTCAAACATATCATTTGGCCAAACTTGCCTTTTACTTTGATTTCATGTTGATTGGTATGAATATTAGGGTCAGCAATAATTTTCACCTTGGTCTTCTTTTTCCCAATCCCAGCCAAGCTTAAAACAGCAGCTACATTAACATTTGCTGGGAAATACTTTACTGCCTCTTCGGCTGGGCCTTTATAAATCATTTGGGCTTTAGTAATATTTTCTAAATCAATTTCTCTTTCTTCAATATAAGGTGCGCCTTTAAGTCCTGCTGGAGGTTTTCTGGTAGTAAGTACCACCTCATCCAGACCTGCTAAGGCAGCAGCTTTAATGCCATCTATACCCACTACTGCCCCTGAAGGGAGATAGATTCTGCGGTGTTTTTTTTGAGCAATGGTCTTTAATCTTTCAAAGAGGTTGTCTTCTAATAAAGCACCAATACTCATAATCATTAAATCTTTTTCCCTAGATAAAATTTTTTCTCCATATTCTTTGACCGCTTCCTGAGAGGCAGCCTCAATGGCTATGTCTAAAGATTGGGCTAAAAATGCTGAAAAATCAGGGGCAATTATAGGAGAGGAGTGTAAGCGTTCTTTTAATGCCCTTGCCTTCTCAAAAGAAATATCAAAAATTACCTTAAGCACAAATTTTTCTTGCAGACGTTCTTCAATGGCCTTTGCTAAAATAGTTCCTATTGCTCCACAGCCGATTAACCCTAATTTTATCATTTCTCCCTTCTAAAAATGTTGCCATTTTAGCCTTTCTCTATCTATAATGCAAGGTATGCAACTTACTTTTTGGCCCCGCTATCCTGATTTGGATTTAGAGTATTTTGACCATTTGTTACAAAAAAATGCCCAGGAGTTGATTTTTACTAGAAAAATAGCAGAAACTGTAAGTAAGATTACCTCAAGTCCTGTGCTTACTTTACATAATGCTACTATGGGAGCCCCCTCTGGTTGGGGTATTTTTGATTTTAAAACTCAA
>Ga0190306_1000176_pt1 | contig 24711 bp, 18 predicted proteins | sample 48700734_MG_FD_161657 | JGI IMG/M metagenome (GOLD analysis project Ga0190306, IMG submission 161657) | Hydrothermal vent sediment bacterial communities from Southern Trench, Guaymas Basin, Mexico - 4870-07-3-4_MG | ecosystem: Environmental > Aquatic > Marine > Hydrothermal vents > Sediment ... | reverse complement strand
GTTTGTGGAAATTTATCCCCTTAGAAAGGCAAGTTTCGGTGTGAGTCTTTTCTGGCTTATAATCCCGCTGCTTGTCACTGTGATGATGCTTAGTCCAGAACGCAGTTTGGCATGGAGTTATCTTCCATTGTCTTTTATTCCAGCTTTGCTGTCAATCGCTTTGGAATACCTTCTATTTTTATCTAAATAGAAAGCTTACAAACATCCAAACGAAATCTCCGAAAAGCAAGGCTGTTATTAAGCCTGCGGTTATGAAAATTAGCATTGGAAGTCCTGGACTTGCCCAAACCATGTCTTGGATTTTGCCATTTTCTATTGCTTTGGCTAATCTTTCAACTATGGCTTCTCTTTCTTCATCATTTGGCATTACTATAAGTTTCCGTTGCAGCTCATTTTCGCTTTTTTCTTCCACATCTTCTAGCGGATAATAATGCCATTTCTCTTTCAGTTTTTCTATTGGAACCTTGTAGCCAGTTATCAAAACAAGGATTTTTCTCCAGAAAGACTCTTTCTTATGGCTTTCTCCAAATAGCGATGTTCCGCTTTTTCTGTGCCAAACTATGTTACGTATAAATATGTAGATAGCTGTTGCTGCGGCTATTATGACCGAGTTGCTGAAAACGGTGAAAGGCAAAAAGTTTTGTGAAATTATTGAGATTTCTCCAGATAAAGGCGTTAACAGTTTTTCTGGGAAAAAGGGTAGGGCAAGAGCTAGGCACATTAGGGCTTTTGCGTCGGCGCCGCCGAAACCCCCTAGATAAAAGAGTGTTATGGCGAAGGTTGAGGTTAAGGCGAAGCATAAGCCGTAAAGATATAGCATTGAAGGGTTGTAGAAGAGGAGTTCCAGAATAGTTAAGGCGAATGCTGGGGGTGCAAAGAAAATCCAGAGGGTGTTACTGACTTCGCGGGTTCTATAGTCACTCCAAGAAGCGTAAACGAGAAAGGATAAAGTTACGATAGTTCTTGTCAGGGTAATCCATGTTTGCAATATGAACACCATTGGCTATGTTGAAGTGTTTTAGGTGTTATTTAATATTTTAAAATAGTGTAGACTTGTTTCAAAAAGAGTTTTAGGGAAGTTTGTGTTTAGCTGGTTGGTGCTTGTTCTGGGAATGGACCTAATGGTTGCTGTCCTGCTGAGGGTATAATCTTAAAGTAATACGTGTTTCCAGCAGTCCAATCGTAGGTTACGGTGAGTCTGACAATTGAGCCTGCAGCCAGCGATACCGGAAGTGATGGTGTTGTCGTTTGGTTCTCCAAGTTTGTGGACGATGTTCCAACGTAGACCTGAATTATCTGCGTGTCCGACGTCCCCGAGTTTCCAACGTCAATATCTATCTTTAATGTTCCACTATCGTTGTAAAATCTCACGTTTGCCTTGTATAGGATTACTCCTGCTTGTTGTCCTGCGCTGCTCATGTATGTCATTATCCATGCGTATGTTACTACTATTGCGGCTACGGCTATAACTATTAAGAGGAGTGTGGCAAGTATAGGCGATATAGCCTTTTTAGTTTTTAACATGTTTTTCTGTGCCATGTTTTTCACCTTTTACTGTTTAGCAAATCTTTTGATTTATTATTTAACTTATATGAACTTGAAATCTAAATTTCAAATTCTAAAAGCAGATGGTGCCTAACTTTCTGTAGTCACGGTGATTACTGGTGGATGTTCAGCGATTATCCACAAGCCGCTGCCGTCAGATTTGTATATGGGTGTTGTTCCGTCGAATGTTACTACTGCGCCATACCAGAGTATGTCTAACGCATGTGTGAAGCTAACTGAAGCCATACTGGTTACTGGGCACAGCTCTATAGCGTCTGAAGCGACATCGAGGGCTCCTGTTTTGCTTCCTGCTATGTTGTCAAAGAAATAGAGCATTTGATTGGCTGCATCTCTAAACATTATTCCAGCGCCTTTTGTTCCCGAGGCTGAGGTTAATTGGCTCCAGTGATGTTGCCAACATGAAGCTGAGAAATTGTAGAATAAGCCAGTTGAGGTTGAAACTTCTGTCCCGTTTTCTGTTTGCGGTTGCCCACCTGAATACGATAATCTGATTGGGCATATATCCTGAATGTTTCTTGCTTGTTGCGAGTTTACGAACATTAAACGTAACTGGTACGTGTAGTATGTAGCGTTTGCAGGAAGCATCAGCACGACATGCGCATAAAGGTTTGGACAGTTATTGGCTCCTCCGCTCCATTCAGGCTCTTGATGTACTATGTCCCTTACAATTCCATGGTGGATTGCAAAGGCAGGGCTTGATCCATAAACGCTCCACTCATTGTTGATTCGCATAAACTTTGCAGTAGCTGTTGTACCTCCAAGAGTTGAGATTGCTTCAAATGCTCCCCATGTTGTTCGAATATTCACTGTTAAAATTCCGTTTGTTAGCACTGCATTGTTAGCGTTGTTAACGTTGTCTCCTGTAAAGTATCGGTTGGTGTATGCGTATGGTGTTTGAGTTGCTGTATCGCTTCCATTCCACCATATGGTTACTTTTGAAACGTTTGGGTTTACAAGGAAAACCAGCATTGTTCTGCTGCTGAAAACGCTGGCATTATTTGTTAGTCCTAAGGGGATTTTGTAGTCTGAAGCCCAATCTTCTATTTGGAATGGCACTTCGTGGTTTACATTGTTTACTGTTTGGTTAACATGAATGGCTTTCACTGGTATTGGTGGAACAGGTTTTGCTTGGGTTGTTAAATTAAAGTTTTGTCCAAGCCACCGCATTGTTCCATTTTGTAATAGTTCAACCATCAGTGTTGCGTCTTCTAGTTGCTGATACAATGTAGAATTCCATGAAAGTGTTATAGTATATTTGCTGAAGGATGATGCCACAACTATTATGCCTCTTGGGTCCTCTACTTGGAGCACATAGGAGTATGGGTCTATTTCTGGTGGTGTTTCTATAAGGTATGTGCCGTTTGCGAAGGCTGTTGGTTCTGTACTTGGTGTTATAAGCTCCCATGTAGAGTTTGTGTAAAAATAGTGGTAGAATTTGAAGTTTTGTTTTCCAAGATTTATAATGGGTTCTCCTTCATCTCTAGCTACACTTAATCTTACATATTCGGTTGATGTTGCGTTTTGGATTTGTACGGATAATCTGCATGAAGTTGTGTAGGTTATTCCGTGCATTCCTAAACCGTTTAAGCTATAGGTAACTGCCAGATTTCCAGTGCTATAGCTGTTGTTTGTAAACCAGTATGTGGTCAAGTCTAGATTGCTTACGTTGAAGGATGTTCCCCATTCCGGGTGCATATTTGCAATGTTTACCAGTCCACTGTGAAGATAATTTGTTGCTAATGTTCTCGCATAGGAAGTGTTTCCGGTAACTTGCAGAACTGAACCGTAATATCCTATGGTGAAGCCTAAGATCTGTTTTAGTGCGAGGTTTGTTTCGTCTATTGCGCTTAATATTTGGGCTTGCTCTCGCACTGGACTGTTGCGTATAACTGAATAAGTTATTATGACAGTGCCTATCAAGACGACAGCTACAAGCAAAGCCGCAATAAGAGAAAATTGTCCTTTACAATTCATGAGGCTAAACACCTCCCACCAGCCCAAGCTGTAAAACTACAAGCCTAGAAGTTCCTGTTGCCGTATACTCCGAGCGATAAAGTCTAGGTTTGTAATCGCTTAAAAGCCCTAGAACTGTAAGCCTTATATCCGGTGTTCTTGTTAAACCAAGAGCGAAGAGAGAACCAGACCCTGTATTTCTAAACACAGCTCCAGGTATCCAGCCCCCTACGGGGTTTAAAACGTAAGTAGTTACAGTCAAATGGTACGTGCTTGTTATCCAAGATGGTAAGGCTCTTGTCGCCGTCTGATAGGGAGAAGGGTAGATACCATAATAGTTTGCGTAATACATAGAATCAGATGAAAGGTAAACAACCCCTGGGCTTCCAGTTATCCATCCTGAATCATAAGAGTACGATTGATTATCTAAGCCTTTGAGGAAAGCGTTTAATCCGGCTGCGCCTACACGTTTCATCCCGTAGATTCCCCAACTATTTTGTTGGTTTGGGAATAAGCCAGTGTTGCAGACATAATAGAGTGGGTAGCCTACTATACTTACCCATGTGAAATTATGTTCTCGTACTTTTTGACCCAAAGTATAACAGTATAACGCATAAGAACCAGCACCAGTGTCGTATCCCACGCCAGAACTTGAATAATACCCTGCTGGTATTGGTACAGCTTCTCCGCAAGTGTTTATTATCACGGCTCCTTGCACTGTTTCGCCTTGTAGGGATGTTCCGTTGAGTATTTGTCCGAGTTGTGTTGTGTTTTGCACCATTATGGTTATTTGGAAATAGGGTGATAATAGGTTGTATAGGTCTTCTGCTAGAGTATGTGCTGTATAGCCAGTTATCCACCATCCGTTGGCGTCGCTGCAATTCAATATGTAAAGAGTCCCTCCGCCTCCGTGCTCCCCAATCTTTTCGGGAACCACCCTAAAAGTAACATTGGAAGAAGCCACAAGATAAGAAGCAGCATCAGAACCAATCCCTAAACTTTCAGCGTTAGAAATTGACTTTATAGGCAAATAAAGCTCTCCTGTACTTCCGCTTTGCACTTCGTAAACCGTTAAATTGTAAACTACGTTTGGAGGAAGACAAGCAGAAAGTGCGATTTGAAGCTGACCCCAAAGTGTGTCATTTTCTGGCAAGAAAACTATTTCGCTTAAATCATAATCCACATCCAAAGTTTGTAAAGTCGTCAAAGCCAGCCTTCTTAAGTTTATGGGTGAAACACGTCTTGGAATGGGCAATACGGCGTAAAAAGAGGCAATTATGAAGGCGCTTGTAATAATAATTATTACCAGTAATATTTCGATGGTGCGCATCATCAGCCAATCACCTGATAACCTTCCAAACTCCACAAGGCGAGTTTAGCTTGATAGGCGATGTCGTTCACTATGACTTGGCGTAAGTCTGTTGTCACCCAGTCGCTACTTGAGGGGTCGTCTCCAAAAACCACTGGAAAAGCTAAAGAGCTTATACCCCAAGGCATTAAAACAACGCCAGTTTCTACGGCACTTTTTTTATAAGTGATAACGAGAATGCCGGGGTTATACGTTGGGATTGTAATTGTTTTGTAAGGTTTTCCCTCACCATAGTTGATTTTTCCAACTTTTCCTGTAGAGTTTTCCATGGGCACTTCGCGAAGGGTAAAGTCTTCGGTTAACAAAACGAAGGTGGCATTGTAAGCTATTGCTGCTGGATTATCTCCACCATGCACGTCATAACTATGAGCAATTATCACGGTTCTTTCTTCAAAATCGCTGATAAAAGGAACCACATAGTTTTCGTCGTGAGTAACATGTTCATAATAGCCAACTCCTATAAGTCCACTTAAATGCGCATAAGCAATCAACACATAGGAATCATTATCTTCATCTACGCTAGGAAAACTTAACACGGCTGAACCTTCAGCGTTAGTGTAAACGGTTCCATAATCTGTAGTAAATGATGGATAAGCTCCTCCTCCAGTCTTAACAGTGATGAAGCAATAGCTTACCATTGCGTTGGGGAGGGGAAATCCACGACCTTTGACATTAACGGACAAATTCAATGGGTTTGATTGAAGTTTCGATATTGAAACCGTTACAACGGGTGTTACGGTTAATTGGAAACTATATGTTCCGTTTATTCCAAGCAAACGCGCCGCAAGAGAATAATTGATAGCTTCAGTAAAGGGTACAAGCAAGAAGTTGCCAAAACCTACAGTAATGTTGCTATAATATTGTCCTGTTTTTGGATAGTAAACCGTGTCGCCTACTGCTGACTGTAAACGCATAAGCGAGAAAGGACTAAGCCTATACTGGGTAAATTCTGGGTCTTGTAAACCGAAACCCGTAGGTGTAACATTGCTTTTTCCCCAATCTATAGGCATGCCGGGGTTCAATAACATGTTATCTAATAGGTCGCTGCATTTCACTGCTAAAACTCTGTGGTGTTGATAAATTATGGCTGTTTGAATCGTTTGGTTGAATAAGCCTATGAAAAGCATTAGTGCCCCTAGGAAAACCGTGACCGAAACCAGGTGATCTATGGTTGAGCCTGCCATTTTCTACTCCCCCTACCCCGTGAAAGCCAAAGAAATAGTTCCATTAGCAAATTTTATTGCTCTGACTCCCGCGTTTGTGGAGTTGCTTACGAAAGTTGAGTCTTGCCAAACAATATTGCTTCCTAGAATTACAGAAGTTGTTACTGAAGTTTTTGCATCAACCATTCTAAGCGTTATTTCCAAAACTTTACTGGAATTTTCAGGCTGACTTAATGTTTCAAGCGTTGCATTTCCAGTATAAGCATGATTTTCTATGAAAGGCGGAACATCGACCTTTTGTGTAACGGTTCCAGTGCCTATCGTTTCATGATTTAAAGAGAAATATATTTGCTGTATCGTGCTTCCCAAATGGCTTGCGGCTTCCTGAAGAGCCAAAGTTCTCCGAGAATCTACCCAAATATTCATCATCCAGCCAGCAGCCAAGGGAAAGAGAAAGATCTGCAATATCAAAACCGGAACCATAATCATATATTCAATAGTTATATGTGGCACTCATATATTCCTCCTATACGTGTAATCCTAAAGACACGATCACCTCTCCGGTGTAAAACTCAATAATAGAACCTGAAGGAACATTCACGTAAACGGTCTGATTTTCAAAATTAAAGAAGTCAGAGTCAAACCCTATGCTTTCTTTCGGAAAAGAAACCTCTATCTTGACAGAGGTAACACCGCTCTGACTCTTTACGGAGACATTGCTTCCTCTAAGCGTTATAGACTGTGAATATCGCGGATGAGATCCAGAAGAGAGAATTGGCAAGTAAAACTTGAAGTAATTAACAGATTCTTGACCAGTAAATATTGTCGAATTCATCACTCTTATTATGGGCGCGACAACAATCCTTATGAAGTTTCCATCGTTCATAGGCAACTTTTCCATCACATAAACTCGACTGACAGGCGCCGATGTACCTGCTTGAAGAAAAGAACGGTTTGACGGATGTAAACTTTCATAGTAGTTGTTCCCAAGGGAGTATTTGCTTACAGGCATGTTAAACAGGATAATTCCGGTAGTATAGCTTGCAAAATATGTTGTTCCATTTACATACACTGTATAATTTAAAGCAGAAGATTCAAAATTTACTTGTCCAAATTTACTGCTATAGCTTACCGTCTGTGTACGTCCAATAGTCCAAGCGACATCATCTATTTGAAGCCCCACAGTCTGCATAAATTGTTTCACAGCGCTAAACTCGTTTTCAGCCATTCTCGCATTCAAAAAGTTATTCGCAAAAACCACAGTAACTAGCAAAAGCACAACTACGGCGCTAGTCAGTATAACCGTGGAAATGGCTGGACTAACCGCCCTTTTATCAGCTTTAAACTTTTGAAGCGACTTTTTCTTCTTCTTTATTTTACTTCCCCCCTATCCGAATGTTATAAACATAGGCACAAGTTTCGATGCTAGAACTGCAATTATCACAAGAAGCGAAGCATGCTTGAAACCTGCCGCAACGGATTCTTCACTTATTTTACCCGCAACTAACCCTATTAGATAACTGTGGAAAATGCATGAGGTTGTAAAAGTCATTATCATAGGACTTAAATCCTGCGTTTGAGTAGTTTCAGCCACGCCGAGTGTTCCAGCTGTAAATCCTATAATCATGGTTGTTGTGGCTACAAGCAGAATCGCAGCAAAATAGGGCATCAGTATGTAGGGACGGACAGCCATCTTCTTCTCTTTTTCAACTTCATGCGTTAGATTGTTGAATCTTGCCAGAGACTCTACCATAGCAATTGTTCCACCACCCACATCTATGGTTTCAACAAGCAAGAACATGATAATTTGAGTCATCCAACTGCGAACACGCTTAACAAAATCCATAATCACTTTCCTTAAGGGAACCCCCCAAGAAATCTCAGAGCTTATTTTGCGTAGTTCCTTGCTGAACTCACCATAATCACGATTAGATAAACTTTCGATACATTTTTCTGGAGACAACCCTGTTTTCCTAACTTCCGTTAAGTCTCTCAAGAAACTGTTTATACCCATTTCGATACTTGCCTTCTTTTTTGAAATCCTGCTGTGAACCACAGCGGCTGGTGCTGTTGCCACGAAAAGGGCTATAGTAACAGCCACTGGCAAATCAATTATTGTCTGAAACGAGCTGAAGAATGGCACTTCCATGTATCCCATAAAGTCTGTCATCAGCAAGAAGAGTATCATGGCTATTATGCTGCAGACTCCGAAGACTTTGTAGGGACGCATTTCTACAATAGGAGTTTTAGGTTGCATGCTGTGCGCTAAATAGATGAACATTAACGAAAGCAAGGGCGTAAATAAGTAAGTGTAAAGGATTATGCCAGAATACATGGATATGCCAACGCTGTAGATGGATTCAACGCTGAACAAAATGTAGAAGCATAAAGACATCAAAACCATAACAATTATGAACGTTTCCAACAGCATTCCAAGTCTTTCTGCCGCCGCCTTAACACGCATAGCCCTTGTTTTAAAAATGTCTTCTGCTTTTCTTTCGAGGAAGTGTCCTATATCCCCGCCTATGATTACTGTTGAGGCGTATCCGGAAAAGAAATCCTTGAAGACATCTAATGGGTTGTTTTTTGCGGAATTTTCGATAGCTGTAAGTGGGTCTATACCGAAGATTTCCACATCCTTTATTATTTCTCTGGCTTCACTTCTCATAGCCGGCATCAGTTCAACTTCTGCGAGGCGTTTAACACTGGTGTAAGGTGCTATACCTCCAGAAGCCATGACGCTGATGTATGCGGCAGCGAAAGGCATTTCCCTCTCTAGACTGCTTGCCCTTTCGCTTGCTCTTGAGAGAGGTATCAGCAAGAAACCTATCATTATGTAAAAGGGAACCGGCACTAGGAAAATCATTGGGATGAAACCGTAAAGATACAAAATTATTATGGCTACTATCGAAATGGGAAGTGTCAAGGTTGCGAGGAAAAACATTAAAGAAACGTAGGTTTCTGGGTAAATCTTAATTTTCGCCTTTTCCAAGTAGTCCTTGAATTCAAAAACATGTTTTAGAAAGGAAGGCGCCGTCCTTCCGAAAATGCGGAAAGACCATGCCTCAAGTTTTTCTAGAAGTGGCAACTAGTTTTACCTCCTCCCCTGCAAGAACTTTCTCGTAAATCTGCTTTGGTCTAGCATAATATTCCGCGATGATTGCAGCTACGTCTTTGTAGCTTCGTATGTTACGTTCACGCATCCAATGCAAAACTTCTTTTCGTCTTTTTATCTCTTCTATTAGCTCTTTTTTGCTTATACCTAAACGTTCAGAAATAGACGACAGCAGTACGCTTTTGTTAAATGAGGACACATGCTCGTCTTTCGCAGGGTTCCACTTGAAAATACACCGATAATCTTCGTAATCAGCAACCTCATTAGCATTTATTACACGCCTATACGCCTTTCTCTCCTCACCTTTTATGAGATGAACCCTTTGAACTGACAGAACCAAGTTCATCAATGGAATGTAAGCAGGGGCAATATCCATAGGTTTCTGTGTTAAACGCTTAACTGCAGAATCAAGGTTTTCAGCGTGCATTGTACACATACCGCCGTGACCCGTGGCTAACGCTTGGAAAAGCACGTAGGCTTCTTGTCCTCTAACCTCTCCCACAATCAGTACATCTGGACGATGTCTCATCGAAGTTTTCACAAGGTCGAAAAGTGTTACTTCGCCTACACCGCTGCCGCCTAAACCGTAACTTTGTCTTGCTATAAGTGAGACCCAGTTTTCATGCGGTAGGTTAAGTTCTGCGGTTTCTTCTATCGTTATTATTTTGCTTCCAGGCTTTATTAGACATGCCAAAGCGTTTAAGGCTGTGGTTTTTCCAGCTGCTGTGCCGCCTAAAACCATTATTGACGCTCTGTTTTCAAGGCACATCCAGAAGTAAGCTGCCATCTCCTCCGAGAAAGTGCCCAAGTTTATTAGGTCAATTATCGAGTAGGGGTCTTCTCTGAACTTTCTGATGGTGAAGGCTGTTCCAAACGGGGTTACTTCGCGTCTGTAGCAGACTGCAAGTCTGTGCTTTCCAGGAAGCGAAGCGTCTACTATGGGGAAGGCTGAGCTTACATGTTTTCCAGCCATGTGTACAAGTTTGACAACCATGTTGTCAAGTTCTTCATCGCTTTCAAATTCAAGGTTGGTTTCTATGCTTTCATATTTTCTATGCCACACGTAAACAGGCTTATTAACACCGTCGCATGAAATGTCTTCGATATTTGGATCACGCATTAACGGGTCAATTCTGCCGAATCCTACAAGGTTTCTTTCAGCATGATAAAGAATCTTGTACCATGAAACGTCTGGAAGCCATCCTAAGCTTATTCGATATTTGTCAACAATTTTCTTGGCTTCTTCTGCAAAAAACTTTCTGGGGTCAAGTATTTCTTCTTTTGGCGATTCTATTTCTGCAAGCAATATTTCTAAAATACGGTTGTAAACGCTTCTTTCGAGCGGGTCAAGCTGTAACTCATCCAATATGTACTTGTACTCACCCGTCTTCGGATTTTGAACAATGGCAACATGAGCAAAGGGCTCATAAAGAGGGTATTTCTCCACAACTTTGAACCCTCTGGGTACAGGTTTTGGTGGAGCTGGCGGAATCGCTACTTTCTCTTTTTTCTTTAGATTAAATCTTATTCTAACTTTCTTCAGTTTAGCTAGTGATTCCTTTAGTCGAAGTTTAGCCATTGGCTTTTCTCCCATCCATTTATATGATATGTACGGTCTATTAAATATTGCGTCTCACGAAACATTACGTCTCTTCTTCCGTTGAAACTGTAATAATCTTCAATTTAATGAGGACAACAACTATCGCAATTATAATTATTGGAATAAGAATAGCCAATGTAAGAGTCCATGGCCACTCCCACGGCTTCGGCTCTATAAGCACTGTTATTTGGTTTGTTCCTTCCACGTAGCCTTCTCTGGTTACGTTTGCGGTGATGTTAACGAGCAATTCGTTTGCTGTTTGAGGCGCATTGAAAATGAAGGAGCAATAGCCCTCTTCATTAGTTGTTGCTGTGTTTTCTTGGAAACTTCCAGCTGTCGAGTATAGGGTCACTAGGGCGTCGCTTACCTTGCTTCCATCATCTTTACATGTTACAAGCACTTCAACTGTAGCTGGTTCTCCAGACCTCACTGCAGATATTAATATTTGAATTTCAAAGGTTCTCGGGTTAACCGTTATGTTCAACTGGCTTGTGCTTCCAATATAACCTTCTTTTGTGGCTGAAGCGACGATCGTTATGTTGGTCTGCTCGTTAACAGCTGGTGCTATATACATAAGTGTCGCGTTTCCATAGGCATCTGTTATTTCTGAAATTGCAACATCAGTGCCTTCGCTTGTTATGGTAACATTTGCTCCCTCTACTGGATAAGTTTCATGTTTCACATTAACGGTTAATTCCAGCTCCGCATTAGATAAGGTGGTGTTGGATACGGCAGTTATTTCGAGAGTGAGTATTCTTGGCTTCACCCATATCGTTGTCTGTCCAACTCCGTTAGCGTAGCCTTCCTTAATTGCAGTGGCTGTTATCGAAACGTTCAATCCGTCTTCTGCCACAGTCTGTGGTGCAGTAAAGACAACAGTAATCTCGCCTTCCAAATTTGTATTCGCTGTTTGCGTTGAGAAGTTTCCTCCATTATCCGATGCCATAAGAATAGTTGCGTTTACGATTGGAATGTCATCATAGGTTACGCGAGTTATTACTGTGGAGTTAGCCTCTGAGAATATAGTTTGAGGACTGGCAATAACTTCTACTTGAAGTATTTTAGGTTTTATCGTAATCATGAAAGAGCCGTAGCTTTCTGCAAATCCTGATTTTGTGGCTGTAACAGTTACAGCGACATTTATCTCAACAGTTGTTTGAGGAGCAGTGAAGTTAAACGTCGCAGTTCCGTTGATGTCTGTTACACTAGTCAACGGCGAAACAACGCCATTATCACATTCTATTGAAATTATTGCGTCTAAAATTGGTTCTCCAGAAAACTCTGTTACATGAACCGTTAAAGTGGCTGTCTCTTCCGACTTAATCGTTGCGGGTTCAGTGAACATGTCAACTATCATTGGTGGAAGAACGGTCACATATGCGTGGTCAGAACCGTCTGCGTAACCATCTTTAAATGCTCTTGCAATAAGCCTTACATCGGTTACTTCTGTCACATTTGGAGTTGTGAAAGTTGTTGTGAAATATCCCGTAGAATTCGTTAGACCTGTGAAAGGCGAGAAAACTCCGCCTTTTATAGAATACAACGTGACATTTGTATTTCCTACTGGAGCGGTGCCATTTGTTACGTAAACCGTGACTGCGATATTTTGGTTGAACTCTGCAGTATATTTGTCCAAACTTATTTGCACATTTAACGGCGTAAGGTCCTGCACAATTATTGTTGTCGAGGCTATTTCGCTTTCATTTCCAAAATCGTCCTTTACCTTTAATGTTGCTATGTAAGTTCCTGTGTTGTTATACTTGTGCATGAAAAGCGACAATGTTATCCAGCCAGTTACATTTCCATCGCCAAAATCGAAGAAGTACTGGTTCACTTGCCCGTCATCGTAGGAATCTGTCCCTACGAACGTAATTGTTTGGTTTGGTGCAGCTAATACCAGGTCTGTCCAAAGCACTGCTGTTGGAGCAATATTACTATAGTCTATGGGTTTTGTTAAAAAGAATATAAAATCAAGATTCACTCCATCTCCTCCAACTGGATTTCCTTTTCCTTTAGGATTTAGAGATGGATGATACGGTCCACTTCTGTCTCCCCAATAATTATACGTAGCATTAACGGCAGCACTGCCCCATACGTCCATGCCCATATCGTTATCGTAAATGTCATTGAAATGGGCCTCATGGTTTTCTCCGCTTGCGTAGTAGATTCCAACAGTGTTGTTTACTATGTAGTTCTTGGTTATGACAGTGCTCGTGTTTGTTGAAATATAGAAACCATAATTGTTCTGCAAAATTTGGTTATCTTTAATTTTTATATCGCTGTATTCTTCTGGTTCAAAAAGTATCCCTGCATTACTGTTTTGTGAGATGCTATTTTGCTGTATACTTAGTGTTGTTCCTGTTAAACTTCCTTCTAGGCTTATACCGTTTTCATTTAAAGTTATGTTGTTGTTTTGTATAGTGATCTGGTTGCCGCCAAATATTTCTATACCATTTTGGTTGTTTAATATAGTATTGTTTTTAACTTCTATGGTGCCGCCTGATATCTGTATGCCGTTCACCGAATTATGCTGCACGAAGCACTCTCCAATTTTTAAGGTTCCTCTTTCTAATACTATCCCGTTTTCTCCGTATTCCAAAACACACTTTTTCAGTGTAGATTGTTGGGCTGGGTTGTCATTAGAAAATATGATGGCTCTCCAGTCTCCTGGTTCTGGTTCTTTCTTGTTTGACGTAAACCTAATAACCCTATCACCAGTGCCATTAGCAACTAATATTCCCTCCACTATTAAAGAAAATTTTCCCCCAAATCTAACTTCTACACCAGGCTCTATTGTCAACGTGACATCTGGCAAAACAGTGACGTTATTGGATAGAACGAAGGGGTGGTCAACAAGCGTCCAGACAGTGTCTTGGTTTATTTTTCCTTCTACGTAAGTTGCCTTTACCGAAGGGAGAAGTGTAACATTTGCAATTTTGAAAATGCTAAAAGTTAAAATTAACAAGATACTCAATACTATTAATTGTCTTTTCATAGGTATACATCCATTTGTAATTTAAACTTACAGTATCCCTCGACCTATGCTAGTTTAAAAGTTATGAATTCAAAATATGAAATTGAAAACAATCCCATAAGACGGTTTTTTAGCAAGAGATTTAACCAAGCGAAAACACAACCTAAAAAGCATAAGGAGGAAAAACTTTGAAGACTTTCACAGCCATAGCCCTTGATAATTTTCCATTAGTAAAATCGGGAGATGACATAGCCCAACTAATTGTGGATATAGCCACGAAAAATGGCGTAAAAATCGAGGAAGGAGACATTGTTGTTATAGCTCAAAAAATATTCTCCAAAGCCGAAAAACGTGTAGTGAAGCTAAGAGACATAATTCCTTCAGAAGAAGTCTATGAAATCGCAGAAAAAACTGGAAAAAGCCCAAAGTTTGTAGAGTTGGTTTTGAAAGAAACAGAAAAAATCGTAAAGGCTTCCCCTGAAATATTGTTGGTTAAAGATAAGCGTGGTTTAATCTGTATAAATGCTGGGATAGACAAATCCAATGTTGAAGGCGAAGGCAACTTTGCACTACTGCCAGAAAATCCCGACAAATCTGCAGAAGAATGCCGCGTAAAAATAAAGAAGTTAACAGGCAAAAACGTTGCAGTAATAGTATGTGATACCTACAGCCGTCCTTTTAGGCGTGGTCAAGTAAATTTTGCCATAGGCTTTGCGGGAATAAATCCTTTCAAAGATTACAGAGGAAAAGAAGACCTTTTCGGAAAAATCCTTAAAGTTAAAAATGTTGCAATTGTTGACGAAATAGCTGCTGCCGCGGAAATTCTGATGGGACAGGGTAAGGAAGCAACTCCTGTAGTGATTTTTAAAGGATTAAACAACATCGTAGAATTCTGTGAAAAACACAGTATAAACGATCTTCAAATTTCAAGAGAAGAAGACCTGTTTAGAGACGCGCTATAACTCAATTAGAAATGGATTACTGCATTTCTCTTCTCCCATAGTTGTTGATGGGCCATGTCCTGGATAAACAACAAAATGGTCTGGCAAGTACGCCAATTTTTTTAAAGACTGTCGCATTTCTTTTTCAGAACTTTCTGGAAAATCCACTCTTCCAATAGAGCCCATAAACAAAGTGTCTCCACTAAATACTTCTTTTTCACCTATAAGTGATATGCTTCCTCGACTGTGGCCCGGCGTGTGCATAACCTTTAGAACCGACTTTCCAAACTTAATGGTATCTCCGTCATGCAATAACACGTCAGCCTTTGGAGAAAAATTTTTGAAACTAAAAAAACCAGCAATTCCTCTACTCGTTTCTCCAAGCATGTACGCATCAAATTCATGAATCAAGATTGGCACGTCAAATTTCTCCTTAACAATTCCATTTCCGCACGTGTGGTCTGGATGTCCATGAGTATTCACAATGTACTTCAATTTCAATGAGTTTTCTTCAATAACTTTGAAAATTTTTCCTGCCTCTCTCTTATCATCAAAACCAGGGTCAACAATAATGGCTTCTCTTGTTTCTTCGCAAGTTATAACGTAACAGTTCGTGAATAATGCGCCTACAACGAAACTTTGCACTTTCATTTCCATCTCATTGACCATGATGTTTTATGGCTAATAACCGTTTGCTTTTCATTTCTGTTTGGTACACCAAAATGATTAAATTTCTGGTTGAAGTAAATATTTGTGGAGAAAGGGAAGGTTTGGGTATTCGAGAGATTGAAGAGGTCGCAGCTCGTTTTAAAATCTGCCCTAAATGTAAATCTGTTTCAGGATTTTGGCTTGGTTTTAAACGTGATAACGCCTATGTTCAATGCAAAGGATGCGGAGCTAAGTTTGAATTGCATGAAGTGTATGCCATTAGTGAAAAGGGTGAAGCCCCTAGGAAATCCAGATTTTTTAGAAAATAATCTCTATTTCTAATCCGATTCTGAATATTGTTTAATTTTTGAAGGAAAATTCATAAACAAAGCCTCTGCACACGTTAACGAGGAGGCTTAAGTGAAAAATCGTAACGCTGAACCACTGGTTTCAATAATAATTCCCGTATATAATTCGCAACAGACAATTCAACGATGCTTACAGTCCATTGCTGATCAAACCTACAAGAAAATCGAAACCATAATCGTTGACCGTTACAGTTCTGACAAAACAATTCAAATAGCCAAACAATTTAATGTTAAAATACTGCGCCTAAACAGCGAAAGAAGCTTAGCTAAGAATTTCGGCGCCAAGAAATCCAGCGGAAAATTCCTTTTATTCATGGATTCAGACATGGAATTACATCCAAAAACTGTCGAAGAATGCATTGTTTTATGCAACGAAAAAAATTTTGATGCAGTAATGATTCCGGAAACAACTATAGCTTACGGGTTCTGGGCTAGATGTAGAAAGCATGAAAGAGACTTCTACAATAATGATTCAAACTTTTTTTTGATGCCACGCTTTTTCAACAAAAAAACCTTCCTTAATGTGCAAGGATTTGATGAAAGACTTGTTTTAGGAGAAGATTTTGACTTAGCTAGGCGATACGAGAAAAGGGGTTACCACATAGGAGTGGCAACTCTGCCAATAAAGCATATTGAAGGAAAACTTGCCTTAACAAAAGTTATTTTAAAAGCTTATTACTATGGCAAGAGTTTTGTTCCCTTCTTTTTTAAAAATCCTACACTAACATTAAGAGGATATTCTCCAACAAGGTTTGTTCGAAATATAAAATTCTTGCTGAAACAGCCCGCCTACCTATTCGGCATTTTAGTCATTAAACTACTTGAATATGTTTCTTATGCAATTGGCGTTTTCGCATATGTCTTAAGTCACACAATTTTTCTGAGGTAGATGCGATGAAATGTGATAGCCCTTTTCCTTTAGTTTCTATAATAATACCTACTTTCAATTCTGGTAAAAGTTTAGAGTTGTGTCTTAAATCCATTCTAAATCAAAGCTATAAAAACATAGAAATTATAATAGTGGACGCCTTCAGCAAAGACGATACTAAAAGAATTGCGAAAAAATTCGGGGCTAAACTATTTTTTTCAGCTAGTGAAAGAAGTCTTGCTAGAAATTTTGGAGCTAAAAAAGCTAAAGGAAAATTTGTTTTATTTGTTGATTCAGATATGGAGTTAACTCCTAATGTTGTAGCAGAATGTGTGAAACTGTCCTACTTCAATAAGTTCGATGCAGTAATTATTCCAGAAAAATCCGTTGGGGAAAGTTTCATTGCCAGATGTAAAAAGTTGGAAAAAACAATGCATATGCGTGAGGTTTATGGTGAAGCTCCACGGTTTTTCAAGAAAAAGGTTTTTGATGATGTCGGTGGATACGATAAAAATCTGGTTATCGGTGAAGATTTTGAGTTAACGCAACGTCTCCGTAAACACGGATTTGACATTGGAAAATGTAAAGCTTCTATAAAACATCACGAAGAAGACCTCACAATTAAAAAGCTGATAGCAAAACTTTATTATTATGGTAGCACACTGCCATTCTACTTTAAAAAGGAACCTATTCTAACATTAAAAACTTCTTCACCAGCATATTTTGTAAGAAATTTGTCTTTTTTCAAAAAGCAACCACTGCTTTTTGTCGAGTTACTTAGCTTAAAATTAATCGAGTACGCAGCATACATAGCGGGTTTCTTAACCTCTCTTTTCTCTTTGAGAAATTTGACTGGGTGGACGAAACCTTGAAAAACTTTCTAAAAACTTTTTGTCAAAAGTTTAAAGCAAACTTTGGAAACATAAGCTGGCTAAAAATTAGAATACTGCTAGATTTCTGTCTAATCACTTTAATAGGTATTATAATATTTCGCAACTTCCTTTTTACAAATAAGTGGCCAGCGGGAGGCGATGCCCTTGGACTTGTTTCTAGGGCTTACATTTTCGGCAAAGATTTAAGATGGCTTTACGTATGGCGACCCCACTCCTTCGGTTTTGTGGAAGTAATCCATGGGTATGACTTTTTCCTTATGATTCTTCACTGGTTTACAGGAAACGCCATAGCTACAGCTAAATATTTTCTATTTTTTACTTTCATTTTTTCAGGCTTTACGAGCTATGCTTTAGTTTACTGGTACACAAAAAACCCCACAAGTTCGCTTGCTGCATCTCTTATTTACGTTTTAAATCCGTGGCTTTTTTCCCAATACACCGAGGCTCATGGCGATATACTTTTCAGCTATGCAATTGCACCAATACTCTTTCTTTTGATTTTCAAAGTTTTTGAAACAAAAAAAACCAAAGAAATCTTGGTTACTGGCTTGGTTTTAGCTATTTTTGTTTCTGCTTTTCATCCAGAATGCGTTGTAATTTACGGCACTTCCTTTATTATTTTTGCACTAACATACGTGCTTATGAACAAAAACACTTCAAGCAAACTAAAACAGGTTGAAAATCTGCTAAAAACGGCATTACCCTTGGCTCTCATCAGCTTCTTCTTGGCTGCTTTTCTGTTTTTACCAATGATTTTCAATGTTCAGCCAAGATACTATTCGCCTACCTACAAATATTATTTAGAGGAAATTTGGGGTGGCACCTACAAAAATCTGACGGATGCCTTTGCTCTAGGAGCAGTAGAAGTCTGGGGATACGTAAACATTGTAGATGTGGTTACAGGGATAGACTTGTCAGATGTTCCAGCAAAGACTATATCAATAGTAATATTCTTTTTGGCATACTGCACCGTTTTTCTCAGAAAAGATAAATACACCGTTTTCTTCGTAACCGCCTCTGTAGTTTCAATGTTTGTTTCCAAAGGACCATACCCTCCATTTGGCGAGTTGTTTGTTTGGGGTTGGTTGAACATTCCATACTTTGCCGTTTTTAGGGCTGCAAGCAGATGGATAATGATGAGCTGTTTATCACACGCTTTTCTTATAGGGTCGCTTGTAAACATTTTAACACTATACATTAGAAAGAAACGATATCTTGAAATAAAAGAAGTGTTTTCTAACTTTAGCGTAAAGATTGCATGGTATCTTAAGGCAAAAAAGCTTGCAACCCCATTCAAAATTATTGGAAACTTCTTTTTTAACTTTCATAAAGCTCTTCATTACCTAAGTGTATGTTTGATAATCTTAATTTTTCTTAATGGTTTCTTTTCAACATGGTACTTTCTCCGGGAAGGACTGCAAGTTTATTCTCCACTAGAAAATTATGTGCAACCCTACGAATGGCTAAGTCTTCAAGAAGGCGACTTTAAAGTTGTAAGCATTAACAGAGGCCCAGCAAGATGGATGGGCGTTTCTTCATCCAGTTTTGATTTTGGCTATTCCGCAATGCTAACAGAAATAGGTTGGGGACATGATATTGGCTTTGAAAGTTCGTTTATCCATGATAAACCAGTAATGCAGGACGGTGGCTGGGATTCTAACGCCCACAGCTTCACGGATTACCTACGCTTCCGTTTAGCTGGGCAAAGGAAAACCAGCGATTTTCTAAAAATAGTGGGTTTATTTAATTATAAATACATAGTTTTACCTGCATACTTGGACAGCGATATAAAAAGTTTCTTTCTAAACCAAACTGGAGCCACGTGTAACATAGTCTATAACGAAAATGAATCATTAATAATTGAAAATCCCTATCATGTCCCACGCTTCTTTGGCACAAGTAAATACGCAAATGTTCTAGGCGGCTACAATACTTTTGGATATTTATGCCGAATTAAATCGTTCGTGTTAAATGAGACAAGCCTTTTTTTCATTAATCAGTTGGATGATGAATTTTTTAAAAAACTGCAAATAAATGCTACCGCGTTAGTTTTAGTTAATTCCAACATTTTAGACCTTGTAATGTTGCAATTGAGAGGAAAAGCAATAATTCTAAACGCTGCAGATTTCGGAGTTTATAGTTATAACGCTTCAGAATATTGGGTGCAGACAAGCTCTTGGAATGAAATTGGCGCATTAGTTTACGGTGGTAAAACACTTACCACCTACGGAAATGTAACAGAGAGCATTCCTTTTGAGATAACAAAAGATGCGACGTACGACATTTGGGTACGTATTGGTTTCCTTTCTAACAGAGGCAATCTGACGATTTCTGTAGACGGCAATCTTGCAGGCGAAATTAAACCTGAAGCAGACTACTGGTGTGCCCTTTCATGGGTTAAAATACAAAACTTACACTTGGAAGAAGGGAGGCATGTGATAACTTTAAAAAATAATGGTCCCGGTTTTAACGATGTTGATGCTGTGGCAGTAGTTGAACCAAGCGTCTTCCAAACCACTTACAATGAAATCCTTCAATCCATTGAATCTTTTCAAGGTAGAATAGTCGACATCATAGGTGCTGCTAACCTTTTCGCATACAACCTTACCGAAGGATGGGCAATTCATCTCCAAGAATACGAAAATGACTTATTAAAAGCTGAAAACGCCTTAGAAGTGATAAAAGAAAACGCTACAGTTTCTGCAAGCTCTACTCAAGACAATTTTATTCCACAAAATGTTTTAGACGGGTCACTCGAAACTAGATGGGCTTCGAACCCTGCCCAAGAGACTCCTCAATGGTTAGAAATAGAGTGGCCAACACCACAGGAACTAGCAGGTGTAAAAATTTTCTTTGAAACAGCCGTTGCAAAAGATTTTACAATTCAAACTTGGAATGGAACACACTGGGTTACACAAATAAATATTACAGGCAACTCCCTGCTTTCACCTGTTTATATGTTTAAAAAGCCTGTTGAAACCGATAAACTTTTGCTTACAGTAAACTCTTATGGAACTGAGCATCACTTAGTTAGCATTTTTGAACTTGAACCTTGTAAACTATCTTCAATCACCACCAGCCATTTCATACCTAAAACTGGCAAGTATATGCTAGCGTTACGTCTCGCTAGAGGTCCTGGTTATGGAACATTAAATCTGAGAGTAGCCAATAATTCCTTGCTATTTAATTGTTCTGGTGTGGAGGAAAATTTTCAATGGTATGAAGCAGGGCCAATTTTTTTGGAAAAAGGTGAACAAAAGTTTACCATTGCGGCTTATGGTAAAATACTGTTTGACCAAATAATTTTGTATTCGCTTAAAGAAGATGAAAGTATAGTTTCTGTTCAGAATATTTTTGACTCTAATGTTGATTCTCCAATAATCCACTATGAAAAATTAAATCCGACATGCTACAAATTACATGTAAAGACTGAAAAGCCATTTTTTCTGGTTTTTTCTGAAACTTACCATCCCCTCTGGAAAGCTAGATTAGAGAATGGTCAAGAAATAAGTTCAACTATTGCTTTTTCTTTTGTTAATAGTTTCTACGTGAATAAAACTGGAGAGTTTAATATAGACGTATATTTTGCAGGTCAATGGTATGCAGATGTAGGGTTAAAAATCTCTCTGGCAAGTTTGATTTTCATTGTCGTAGCTGTTCTTACCCCAAGAAATATTTCTAAACGTATTAAAAGTCGTCTAGCTTTTTGGAAGGTGAAAGCTTGGCTGCTGAGAGCCGGAAGGAAGTAGATTATTGGAATGTTGTGGCTTTTGAAACTGAAAGAGAAGAATTAGACGTTAGGCTCTCCAAATGGAGAAAAGTCGCGAGAAACTGGCTTGCCCATTATGCAGAGAATAAAACATACAACTTTATTGCTCAAACCTTTCAGGAATATGTAACTATTAGAGAAAATTCCAATAACGTTTCTAGGTTTAAGAAAATATGCTGCTACTTTCAGTAAGAAGGCCTACTACTTTTTGGCAAGTAAGCCTTCTTTTTCGCCTAATTTTCTTTCGTTTTTATCGAAGATTTTGATGTTGTTGGCGAAGCCGATAGATTATGGTTTGGCTGATTCGCCTTTAGGTTTTCTTTCTATTGGAAAGATTCTGCTTTTCAGAAAAGTTAAGAAATACTAGCAAACTCGAAATCTAACTCTGAACTCTCCTTAAAACTCTTTTTTCTACAATCCAAAGCATCATTAGAACGCTTTCAAAGTGAAATCTTCAAATGAGATGTTTCATAGTTTTACCTTGCTTTAATGAGGAAAAAAACATTAAACAACTAGTCCACTCAATAGATCATGTTCTAAAACCTTTACTGCCATACAAAATTATCGTGGTTAATGACGGGAGCTATGATAGAACAGGCGAGATTTTAAAAGACCTTTCCAGCGAATATCCTATAGAAATTCTTGAGCATCCTTTTAATCTTGGTTTGGGAACTGCTTTAAAAACTGGTTTAACTGCCGCTGCAGAGGAAACTTTTGACGACGATTTTGTTGTTACCATGGACTCTGACAACACTCATAATCCAAAGCATGTTTTAGACATGTTGACTGTGGCGGAAAAGGCTGATGTAGTTGTAGGGTCTCGTTACGTTAAGGGTGGGACACAGTTGAATGTTTCCTTTCACAGAGTTTTTCTAAGCAAGACTGTCAATTTTTTAGTTAGAATAGTTTTTCGACTGCCTTTAAAAGATGCTACTAGTGGTTTTCGATGTTTCAAGGCCGGATTGCTTAAACGTCTTTACAAGGAGTTTGGAGACAAGTTTATTGAAGCTAAAGGGTTTGAGTCCTCGCTTGAGTTGTTGCTTAAGGCTGTAAATTCTGGCGGCGTTGTGGTTGAAGTTCCTATAGTTCTTGATTATGGTCGGAAGGGTGGTGCTAGTAAAATGCGTTTGTTTTCTACGGTTGTTAGGTATCTTGTTTTGCTTTTTAAGCGTAGAATTTGAATAGTTTTTAATATTTTTGTTATTTTTGGTTTTTGTTTGAATTATTTTATGGTTTTTATTCTAATTCTGATTCAGAACCACTAAAAAATTTTTAATAAACGTGCCACGCTCTCATACATGAACCAAAAGAGGAATGAAAATGGAAAAAAGAAAGAAAATACTCTCAACACTATCCATTGCAATGATCACCATAACAATCATCATCCCATTATTCTCAACAAAATCAGTAGCCGCAACCGACCCTGCCGATTGGTACATGACCGTCGAAGGAGTACTCGACAGCGATTATTATACGCTTTACCCATTTAAAACCGACAAAAGCTTGAAATTCGGGTTCTCAAAGTTCGGCGAAATAATCGATAGCAGTACAAATGTAGGTCTAGAATATCGCGACCGAGATGTCTTTGCACCACCAGCAGGCGACAGTGTACCTCCAGAGATAACTAAAAAGAAATGGATGAGCGGGTGGCTAATAAATATAACATATCACGCAACTTCCGGCATTAGAAATGTATGGGCAATGGCGCAACATGCAGATTTAGTGGAATACGGAAAAGACTGGATAAGAGTTGACAGTAGCTATGGATACTCAGGCGCGTTGTACGAATGGCAAGAAGATCCACGAGACGTTGGTAAGCTGATAAGCACGGGTGAAGGACCTGTCAATGGTGGAAGAAAAACCAATGGCACCGCTGTAACAGAGGATATCACTGTATTATACAACGGTCCAAGAATGTTTGTCGCTCGCACAGTAACGCACATTTATGACTGGGATCCAGGATGGAGTGAAGACGAACCATTAGTCGACATAGTATTCACATACATTTTCAATAAGGTGAAAAAACAAGTTATAGTTATCAAAGACATCAAAGAAGCCACAACCAAATTCGTATTCGGTCAAATGACAGTGCCAGTAGACGGTGAAACAAATGCGACTGTTAACGGCGCCATAATCCAGTTTAGTAACAGAGGCGAATGGGATATTGGACCAGCCAACACCTATGATAGTTATGTCCACTTCTACAGAGCAGAAAATAGAACAGAGCTGGCAATGGGTTTATCCACAGTCTATGATGTAGATTACCACTTAAATCCAACGCTTTATCCAGCAACTTGGCTTGGCATTTCCAGCTACGGACCTCAACCTAATGCTTCTGGAACCTACGATCTAGCTCAGATAGTTGCCAAAGACAGACAGTATGTTGGTTGGGCTGCATTCTGGCCGTCAGTCTCAAACTGGCATGTTGATGCCGGTTATCAAGACGAATGGTGGAAGTCTCTAGATCAGAATGACGATATTGCAGACACATCTCTCGAACCGTTCATGTCCCCATACACAATTGGAGAGTGGGACTTTGTTCTAACTAAAACTCCTGTGGATTCTGGAGGCCGCCATTTTGACAGGCAATTTAGAGGAGTCACCGTCTACGGATTAACTGACTGTTGGAACGGAGATGATGCTAACCGGTCGGGTGGCAGCAATGTGATTGATCGGGAAGTGAAATATCAACTTGACGAAGTGTTTAATCCATGGGACCTGCGCACTGCCGTCCATAAAGATACAAGGAGATGGGTAGACTTTCACACTGTGACCCCTACCGAATACGAAAATGCACACACTAATCATATCGACTTGGAAATTACCCTAACAAACACGCCGGTGAAGTATTCAAATGTCTGGGAAAAATATTGCAATTTCAGTGAAAGAGTTGAATGGGGAGGCGTTAGAAGAATACCGTTAAGATCGGTATGGACACCATACGATTATATATTTGATGTTGACTCAGATGGTGTAGGCACAGTGACAATTCCGTATTCAAAAGTGCCGGCAGCTGGAACGAGAATAAAAATACTTTATTCCACCGAAACAAGCTATACTCACTATGGTAACATTTCATATGCTCACAACGAGAATGTAACCTTTACTAAAACCCCCTACCCGTTCACATACGACGACCCCGCTTGGGCGGACAGTAGCTTCACGGATTATCTTGGAGTTAACTACAGGTTTGATGTTAACTATCTAGAATTTGTTGTTTCAAACCTCACAAAGTTAACGAATGGAGACAAATTCAGCCTAACCGGCACAGCTGACTGGTGGGCAGAAGACATTAAAGTTTTCAAAGAAAATCCAGCTACAATCAAAGTTTATTGGCTAGGTGAACGAGGCAGCTCTAATAATCATTGGAACCATACAGATGATAACGACAAAATCAAAATCGGTTTAGACGACTTTCAATTAACAGTAACAGTAACACCGCCAACACATACAGACGTTCACATAGACTGGATCCATTTGGATG
>Ga0190306_1000175_pt1 | contig 24740 bp, 19 predicted proteins | sample 48700734_MG_FD_161657 | JGI IMG/M metagenome (GOLD analysis project Ga0190306, IMG submission 161657) | Hydrothermal vent sediment bacterial communities from Southern Trench, Guaymas Basin, Mexico - 4870-07-3-4_MG | ecosystem: Environmental > Aquatic > Marine > Hydrothermal vents > Sediment ... | reverse complement strand
AGCCGCATCGTAAACCTTCATAAAAGAGACTGGTCCCGATGATACCCCCGCCGTGCTTTTCACTATGTCGTTTTTGGGTCTTATCCTTGAGAAGGAATATCCCGTGCCACCGCCCGACTTGTGTATTAACGCCGCATGCTTCAGGGTTTCAAATATCGATTCTATGGAATCGTCTATAGGCAGGACGAAACACGCTGAAAGCTGCCCTAAAACACGCCCTGCATTCATTAAAGTGGGTGAATTGGGCATGAAATCCCTGTCAACCATCATCTCGTAGAACCGCGCCGCAACAGCTTCCACATCAGCCTCAGGGTCGTATTTCTCGTCTACTTTGGCAATAGTTTCGGCAACTCGGCGAAACATATCCTCAGGCTTTTCTATAGGTTTTCCGGAGAGGTCGCGCTTCAGGTATCGTTTCTCAAGAACAGTTTTGGCTGAGGGCGTTGGCTTGTATTTTTTCGAAAAAACGGAGTCATATTTACCCATACCGCTTCCCCCTATTTCGTGAAAAATTTTTTGAATGCAATTTAGATTATAATTGATTCAGAAATTGGGGTCAAGAACAAAATTGCACAACATATTGTATTTTAACTGGCATTATAATACAACTTATTGTATTTCAACGATATTTGAAATTAAATTTTTCTGACTGATAAAATTTTTATTCTACGATTGAAAATTCGCAAAATGGAGTTAACTTATGATAATCGGGAGGTATTGATGCAATATTTTCAGATAATTCTCTTTGCAGCGCTTGTTATCGCTATTGCGGTCAGAATTGATGCGAAAAAAATAAAAAAATACAGGCTCTTAGCCGAAAAAAGCTGCGATGAATTTCTCAAGTTCTTTGACTCGTTGGTCTCCCATTCCACCAACTCCGATGTTCACAATCTCGCGTATCGGGGAAGGATACTGTGGGAGCTTGCGGAAAATCTTCCCGAAAAAGTAGCGGCAATACATATTCTTATGGGAGCGGCGCAGACCATGCTTGAAACCACATCCCAAGCCGACATCGAGAAACGAAAAACTGTGGACGACCTGGGACACAAGGCGTTGGCAGCCATGGCAAACCTGTCGAAAATAGAGAATGAGGGAATACTATCAAAAATCTTAAGAGGCAAAGGAGCAAAATTCCCCGACCCAGAAACGGTTAGGAAACAGAAGGCAATACTTTTGACCAAGTTCTCGAAAAAGTTTGGTGAACCTTTCGCGGAGGCAAAATGAGGGTGGACGAAAAACTAATAAGGCACATCGCCAACCTCGCAAAGCTAAGATTCGAGGGCGAGGAACTCGAGAAATTCAGAGTGCAGTTCGAGCAGATAATAAATTTTGTGGAAAAAGTCAACGAACTACCCACGGATGGACTCGAACCCATGGTTAGCCCGCTGGAAGAGCCAGTAAAGCTTCGCGACGACGAACCCGGCAAAACGCTCGACCACAAAGACGCAGTCCGAAACGGACCGGATGTGAGAGAGGGATTGTTCTCGGTGCCGAGGGTTATATGAATGAGACACATTAAATAATATTATAATAATATGAGGATTTTGATAATAGATGACGACAAAGAATTCGTTGAATCATTGTCTCGCGCGTTAGGAGAAGATTCCGAAATTGTCAGGGCACACAGCTTTGATGAAGCTAATGATAAATTTGAACCATTCAAATATGATGTTATTTTGCTGGATATTCGTCTCGATGAAATTCAAAAAGACAAAAAAGGATTGGAGCTTTTAAAAATAATAAAAATAGAGGACCCTGACATCCCTGTCTTAATAATGACTGCCTATGGTGATATTGATGTAGCAGTAGAAAGCCTTAAACTTGGCGCAGACGATTTCATTCAAAAAAATAAGGTTAGTTTCGATGATTACAAAAGAATCATCAACAACCTTTCCGAAACAGGCAAAATAAAGAGAAAAATTTCAAGGCTTGAGTCAAGATTAGAACAATTTGACCCATGGAAAATAGTTGGTGAAAATCCAAAAATAAAAGAAGTAAGAAGATTAATTAAACTTGTAGCCGAGGATGGTCAAATAAATGTGCTAATAAGAGGAGAAACAGGAACAGGCAAAGAATTAGTTGCGAGAGCTATTCATCAACAAGGAGTAAGAAAAGACGGACCCTATATAGTAACCTCACTTGCATCATTAAATAAAGAAACTATATCGAGCGATCTTTTTGGCCATGAAAAAGGAGCATTCACAGGAGCTATCTCACGAAGAATTGGACTCATCGAACAAGCTAACAATGGAATTTTATTTCTCGACGAAATAGGCGAACTTGAACCCGCAGTACAAGTCAAACTTTTAAGAGTTTTAGAGACAAAGGAATTCACACGTTTAGGCGGTAACAAAACAATAAAAGTAGATGTCCAATGGATTATGGCTACTCACAGAGACTTGAAAACTATGATGAAACGAGGTGAACTAAGAGAAGACTTTTATTACAGACTAAAAACCTTTGAAATTTACCTTCCCCCATTAAGGGAAAGAAAGGATGACATACCTTTGCTTTGCGAACATTTTTTAGGTATAATAAGAAAGCAACAACGAACGGATGTTGTTTCAATTTCTGAGGAAGCGCTTGAGATGCTTATGGAATACGATTGGCCAGGTAATGTAAGAGAGCTTAAGCAGACAATAGAATACAGCACCCTTCGAGCGAGATTAGCGGGAAAAGAAATAATAGAACCAAGATTCCTGCCTGAAGAAATAAGCAAATTTAAGAAGTTAGCAATTAAGGATGAAAAACTAGGATTTCCTGTGGATATATCGAAAAAGCTTGCGGAATTTGAACTAAGATACATAGAGGAAGCTTTAAGGCTGACTGGTAAAAAAACTGAAGCATGGAAAATTCTTGGTTATCCCAATCGCTTTGCATTGAGAAGAAGAGTTATAAACATTTTCAAAAAATACCCAGAACTTAGGTTATCATATCCATTATTATCAAGATTTTACTTCGAAAATTCTAAAAAATAAATTTGAATGTGCGGATATAGCACATAATCATGTTAATAATTTGCACATTAAAACAAATTTACATTTATATCATTTTTTAAAAACCCTTACGAAACAATTATTAATTTTTTATGTTGACATTGGTATAGTTTTTGCTGTTATTATGTAAAAAAAGGAGGCAAAAATGGGAAACATGAAAAAACAAACTTTAATTTTCGCAGCATTAGCTTTATTAATAGCTATCTCAAGCATTTTTACACTGCAGGGCTGCGCAAAGAAGGAGAAGGTTATAAAGATTGGGGCGATATTGCCGCTGACGGGGAATTTGGCATTCTTGGGAAAGCCAGAGCAGATAGCAATTCAAATTGCACAAGATGAGATAAATAAAGAAGGGAAATTAAAAATCAAAATAATCTTTGGAGATAGTAAAGCTGATCCTAAAACTGCTGTTAGTATAGTCAATAAAATGATAAACATAGATAAAGTGGATGCAATAATAACATCTACAAGTGGAGTTGCAATGGCAGTAGCACCAGTGACAGTCAAGAACAATATTTTAAATTTTGCAGGATGTATGGCTCCCCAAGTTGTAAAACAAGGTAAGACGGTTTTTAGGCTTTTTGTAAATTCAAAAGCAGAAGCAGAGTTGTTGAGAGATTATCTTATTACCAAGTATAAAAGAATTGGTATTTTAGTAATAAATAGTAGAGGTCCTCTCTCAGAAGCAGATGCAATTAAAGCAAGTTTTGAAAAAGAAGGAAGGAAGATTGTGCTTAAAGAAACTTATGAGTTAAATCAAAAAGACTTCTCTTCTTTACTTAATAAGTTAAAAGGGGCAAATATAGATGCTCTTCTTATAATTGGATATGGTTTTAAATTTTCTATTATATTTAAAACTCTAAAAGAAATAAAATTTAACAAACCTATTATTGGAAATGTTTCTTTTTTAATGCCAGTGGCTTTAGAAGAGGGTTATTCCCTCTATGAAGGCGTCAAATTTGCAAGTTTACCATTTACAAAAGACGATCCGCGTTTTGCAGATTTTAATAAAAAATATAAAGAGATAGCAAAATCCGAGCCTTCAACTTTTGCTGATTATGTGTTCTTCTATGACATGGTAAAGATAATCGCTCAAGCTATTAAGGCTACAGGCACAACTGATGGAACTAAGTTAGCCGATTACATTATAAAAAAGCGAGAATTTGATGGTTTGAGTGGTAAAATAATATTTGATGAAAACGGAGAAAGTCTTATTCCTATGAAAATGGCAGAGTTTAAGGGAGGGAAAATTGTATGGGTGAAGGAGTAGAAGTAGAGGATATCTACAACAAATACAAAGTATATGAATTTGTTCACTGGGCGCCTGATAATGTTATAGAGGAATTAGTGAACAGTCTTAATAGGAAATTGAATGAAAAGAACGATGATACAATAGAAAGAATTAAAGTCCTAGACTTGGGGACATCGTATGGTACAATTTCCGGGAAAGTAGCAGAAAAACTTGCTACAGAATTATCCAGTAAAACAATAGAGTGGTATGTGATAGAAAAAGATAAAGAGAGTATAGATTGTTTCAGGAAAGATTATTGTGATACTAAGGAGAACTTGGAAGGTGGATTGAAAAAATTTAAAGCAAAAAACAAACAAAACCTATATTTTCTTTTTCAAGCCAGTAATGACCACACAATCGATGTGGAGACAGAAAAGTTCAAAAACTTTATTAACGAAAATAAAAATCAATTTCATATTGTTTTTGCACCGTGGTTCTTTCATCATCTCGTCAGATGGAAGCGTGCACTGGCATTGTCCTATAGGGCACTAAAATCTGACGGGCTGCTATTTCTTATGTGGGGTGGAGATGCTTTCAAATATTATGATGGACATGTTTTTAGTAAAGGAGAGGATTCTCCTGTTTTTAACTTTTGGAGTAAAGTATGGAGAGAGATTATAAGAAAAATAGAATTAGACTGGATCAAACTTGTGGATATCAATGCAACGGACTACACTAAATTAAAAGATTTTCTTGAAGAATTTGAGAGTTTATGGCACAAGGTAGAAGGTAAAGAAATAGAATTCACGCTCAATGATAAAAACCTGTATTCGGCGTATGAAAGTTTATTAAAGATAGGGGTAATATCTCCTTTAAAAGTAATTAAGTATATGATAGAGAAATCATTAAGGAATGAAGTTGAAATAATAAAGGAGAAAAGAAATCACAAGGACAATTATGAAAATTTTATTGATAAAATTTTGAAAGAAATTCCTGAGGAAGTAAAGGAAAATTTAAAGAATGAAAAAAGAAAGTGGATATGGAGTATTTACAGAAAGAAAGAGAACGGAGATGAGGAAGAAAAGGCAGACTTTTTCTATTATATTGATAAGGAAATTCGCGATTCTGGTTTAAAAAAGAAGGTTCTTAAAAGGCATCTTCTCAGTTGTATTGAGGACTTTAACATGCCTTTTATTCTGCCACGTGCCCAAAGAAGTAAATTAATCCTAAGTCTGCTTATCACAACGAAACTTTTATATCCGTTGTGGAGAGAAAATCTTTTGCCAAAAGATATAAAAATCGGCTTTGCTAACATAAAATTAAATGGGAACTTTTTTATTGTGCGTTTTGCACCTTTCTGGGAAGGGGAAGATACAGCTCTATTTAAGGCAATTTCATTCGTTCTTTACTGGATATTTAAATCAGGCAAAAGTTTCTCGAGATATATGCTTGAAAAATGTGAAGAAGATATGATAATTCTTGAGTTCATACGAAACCACTCAGAAGAGAAAGACAATGAGAGGGATTATTCGGTGTACTATGAAATTAAAAATGCAAGTAACATCATAAGTAATGCTGAGTTGAAAGATTGGAAAATTTCCTATCAGTTTATAAAAAGTTTACCTCGCAGTGAATTCATTTTGGTCCCCAAATTGGAAGAAAACGATTTCTCACCCCTTGAAATTTTGAATAAAATCGAGGGTCAAAATGGAATTTTATCTGAAGTAAATGGCGACTACAAGGGTTGTGATAGATTTAAATCCTTGCAAGAGGATTTCAGAGAACCGTATATCATAAACTGGCTTGCTCTCCATTCCTTTAACAAGCAAAATTTGAAAGCCTGGAGTTTTGCGGCAAGAATAGTAACAGAATACGATGTAAGGCGTGAGCAGTTTGTAGAACTCGGTACAGGTACGGTAATTTTATTCACAGAAGATTTTATAGATAAAGACCTTGAAGAAATTCTTAAGTCTGCTCTGAGAATATTTTATTCAAAAGCAAGTATATGGAAGTGGCGTGAAAAAACAAGAGAGGAAACAATTTCAGCAAATGCCCAAAATAATGCAATTGCCATAGTTGCCCGGAACTTCTCCCACCACTTCGGCTCACATATTATTGAAATGTTAAAAAGAGATATTGAAGGAGGCGGAATAGATAAGCCCGAGAAACTAATCCCTGTTCTTGATTATATAAAGGAGCGGGCAGAATTGACCGCTGACCTATCAGCAAGAGTCCCATTTGCATGGGGAAAGGGTAACTTGGGAGAAATTTTGAGAACTTATTTTGAAAGAGGTTACTCCGAAAAAGAGATGGGATACAAAAAGATATGGGATAAGTTTAAGGAAATGATTGTGGGAAAAATGAAGGAGATCGATAAAATCAAGGTTATTATCAAAGCAAAAATAAATGGCAATGGGTATCAATATTCAATTGAAGAAGATGTAAAAAAGGAGGTACAGAATAAGCAAGATGAAGAAAGAAAACCAAAAACTACGGGCGAAATACCCGATATAGAAATCGCTCTGCCATTTGGAGAATTTATTGGAAGACATCTTATTTACGCAATCCTTGAAAACGAATTCAGAAATATTGAAAAATATCGTTTTCTGCCTCCCGGAGAGAAAACTCTTAAAATTAATTTTGATATTGAAGACAGGGAAACTTATTACAGAATAAATGTCTCTTCCAATGCCAGAATCGTTGAGGATGACTCTAAAATAGACAACAATATAAAAGAAATTGAAAAACTTATGTTTAAAGACACCAAAAAGGCTGCATTTGTGGACGAAGAGGGTAGACCAATAACAGAAGCGTGGGGATTCAAAGAGATGCGACTCTGCTCAGGGCTTCTTGCAGGATTTAAATTCGAGGAGATTATTCTCAACCCGAAACTCTGGAAATTTTTACCAAGATTTGATAAGAAAGAGGCAGAAGGAAGAAAAATATTTTCATTCAGTTTTTATCTGAGAAAATACGAACCTCTGTCTGTGGTTAAAGATAAAAACGATTTAAGAAGTTTAGAAAGTAGATACATTGAGGAGGTAACGCAGGAAAGAGAGGACATTGAAGTGGATGAAAAAGAAAAGGATGGAATAAAAATTGCTCCTCTTACTGGTTTTCTCGTAATACATCCTTCTGAAGAAGTTCTCGAAGAGATAGTTAAAAACAGAATGAGATACCCGCTCAGGATTGTGATAGTGGAGAATGAAGAATTAGGTATAGATAAACTCACGGAAATTTATAAGAAGGTGTATAAATCCTTGCTATCCTCCAAGAATGATAAAAAACTTCGAGAGTGGATAAAATCGCAATACATTTTCTTTAAAAATATTAATATTAAAGATTCTAATAAAGAAAAAAAATATGTAAATCTTATTAAGGAGTGGAATAAAATAAAAACAGGAAAAGATGGATTGGTAAAGAGTTTAGGCATTTCGAATGATATTCTAACTTTGAAGTATTATGAAAGGGAAAAAGAGATAGCAGTTGAAAAACCAGCAGAAGAAGAAAAGTGGGAGCACGGTAGGGACTTTTCGAGGGCAGATACGATAATTGATGCCACTTATAAATTGCTCTCAAAAGAACTTTCAGAACCTTTAAAGAATAACCTCTGGTTTTTATTGAAAAGCAAAGTTCTTCTTGTTGATGACAGGTTTTATGATAATCTGATCAATAGGAACGAGAGCGAAATTTTTGATGCACTTGTTAGAGGAACTATAAAACCTAAATACCGGCTAATTATTTTGCCTGAAAAAGGAACTGACATTGTTAAACAGAATGATGGTATTATGGTAGTATTTGAACACAATTGTGAAAAAATATTCCATCCACTTTCAGATTTTACAATTGCCTCTTTTCATCTTGGCTTCCTTGAGGAACTTAAAAAGAATAGCAAGGCCATGGAACTCTTCGATGAGGGTCCCGAAAATCTTGATAAATTTGCAAAACTTATGTTCATTCATACTGGAAGGGGTAAACTGAGTTCTGAATTTGAAAATTACTTCTGGTTTCAGAAACTTTTCTCTTACAGTGACCTTGAGGCATGCACCCACTCAAAAAGATGGCTCACTGTAAAACTATCTCTTCTCCATGCTTTTTTCTGGAGTTAAAAGGAGGTGACAATGGAGGTCTGGATTTATGTTGATAATGGGGACTATTCGAGGAAAAAAATATCGATCAAGTATAAAGATAAAGTTAAATTAGAGGAGCAAAAAATTAAAGTTAGTAATAAAAAAGCTTCTTGTCAGGCGATAATCGAAGAAGATAGAGTTTATATATTTGTCTGGAATAAAAATTATGAATGGTTGGGGCAATTTGATAACAATAATTTAATAAAAATATTAATAAAAATAATAAAAAATATTCTTGAGCAGTGCGTAAATAAGTGCAATAGAGGGCAGATAGCAATAAGACACCATTCTTACAAAAATCAGAGCAAATCAATGTATACTGAATTTGAAGTGCAAAATGGTAGCATACAAGTAATCAATTTAAAATGGGAAGAAACCAACGAGTATAATAATGTAAGGAATGAAGTTCTTAAATTTTTCAATTCTGTTTATCATTTTCCGGAAGGGATTTATACAAAAGAGGAATTAAGCAATAAAAATATTCCTTCAAACTATTCGGGAAAAGTCTGGATATGTGTGATCAGTAATGATTTTGCGGTAGGAAGGGAAAACTGGAAAGCATATAAAATTAACGATCGTTTACTCTTCGCCGTAGAAGAACATCCAGAAGTTATTGACGAATTAAAGCTTTGGGAGGTAGATTACTCGCCTAAATCACTTTATCTTGTAGTTCATGAGCCATTTTTCCAAGCCCATAAAGAAGATATTGAAAAAATGTCCTCTTTACACATATCATTTCACCATATACCCAGCACTGATCCGGTTTACGAGGCCATAAGAAGTGGGGATGTCCAGAAAATCATAAATCTTATATTAAAAAAAATCCTGACCCTCCTCCTCCACCGCATAGCCCACCTTTTCTTGCCAATAGATATTGACTTGATGGGTATTTGTGAGGTATTGAGGGATGATTTTGAACCGCCACAGAGTAAGACGAAGGAAAAATGGGCAGAAGAATATTATAATGAGGCATTTAATGATACATCGCCGCAAAAAAGGTTTGAAGAACTATGTGAGCAAGCCAAAAACGAAATAGAGAGTATGAAATTGGACGATGATAAGAAGCAAAAGATTTTGCAAATGCTTTGTGATAACAAAAATTTAGGTTTGCCAGACAAACCCGATATTGCTAAATTCAAAGACTGGGCAAAAAATCCCGAGGAGAATCCTTTCCACCAATGGTTCCGTGAGGTGATGGAGGTGATGGAGGAGTTGAAAAGAATCTGAAATAAGGTAAAAAATGAGTGAAAAAAGAGAAAAAGAAATCTGGATTATCCACGGTGATGAAGAGATAAAAAAGAGTTTGGAAAGATATTTCAAATATGTTTTTAAAACAAAGGCAGAAACTTTAAATGTAAAAGATAAACATTTGAACTATTTCGATACAATATTTCCTCGGAAATTTGATGGAAAAACTTTATACTTTATTTTTGACGAAAATCCAGATACATTCGACAATGATGAAAAGTTAAGTATATCAGGGCTTATATTCACAGCTCTCGTTGATATGAGCTGGTACGAAAATATCAAAGTTAGAGCATATAATTTAGATTTAAAATGTTTCTGTGAAAGAAATGAAGTTGAAATGAGTAAAATAGAGGAGAATACCCATCCTGCAGGTTTTATTGAAATGCAAAATATAAAAATTGGAAAGTATGGGATTTTAGAGAGAAAAATATCTCATCCTCATATTAGAGCAAAAGAAATACTTGAGAAGGCAGAAAAAATACTCACGGAAAAAGAAATTAATATAAAAAACGCAAAGGAATATGAAAATACAAGTGAAAAGGGAAAAGAAAATTACGATTTTTGGGGAGACACTTTGAAAGATATAATCAAAAATTCCGTTTTTGTGCTATTAATAGATGATGTGTTAGGAGATTATTCAAAGACTTTTTTACCTTTTTATGCTTGGCTCAAAAGCCAATTGAAAGATGGATTGAAAGATAAGGGTAAAGAACTGATAATGCGTGGATTATGGAATATTGTACCTTCTAAATTAGGTCAGGAATTTAAAAAATTCCCAGCTGATATTATTCTTGTAGATATAGATTTTAGTAAGAAAAAGGAGCAATTAGAAAAAAGAGGGATAGAAGTGAAAGCATCTTACTGGCCAACGGAGAATTTCGATGAGGCAGGAGCGAAGTTGTTTCTTCTCCTTCATCATTTCAGAGAAACAGGTGGTATATATACCAAGAAAATAAAAAAATTGTCTAAATTAATAATTTTTACTGGAATTGGTGAACTTTCTGTTGGAAACCTGAAAGAAATCTGGATTCAAAAGAGTGAAACTGATAAACTTATTTCTGAATTACGAAAATATAATTTGCCTGATAAATACTTTGAAAAAGAATACGAGGATATTTTAAAAAAACTTTTTTACCTTAAAAAGTATTATTATGAGGGTCTTGATAAAAAGCTTGAGAGACAAAATGGGAAAGATAAAATAATTTGGGATATAATCGCAATAAAAGAAGGAGTTGAAGAAAATTTTAATCTTTTTGAGCAATTAAAAGATTATCTTCTTAAGGATGATATTGCAATTTACACTGGACTGGAGCGAATAGAATTTGATGGGGAGGAAAAACCAATATATGGTGAGAGAATAAAACCGGTGGAAGGAGATGACTAGAAATCTTAAAAAAGACTTCTTAGGTAAAAAATTTGATTCACCATTTTTCCTTGCAGCGTCACCCGTAACTTCAACGACTTGCATAAGGTTCGAAAACGGGGAGTGGAAATATGACCAAGATGAGCTTGAGAATAAGATTATATATTTACTGAATGAGATTAAAGAAATCGGAGCTGTAATCCTCAAAAGTGTTTACTATCCGGAAGCGAAGCGGGAAAACAAAGAATTGCCAAATACAAGGGTATGGATGAAAAAGGGAGGGAAAGATTTCTATCATGTTGGGCATACACCAAGGGAGATGCTCACTGTAGAGGAACTGAAAGATTTTCTGCGTAGAGAAGAGATAAGAAAATTGGCGGATAAAATAATAATAAGTTTGGGTGTAAAACATGCTGATATCTATCAATGGGAAGAACTTTTTAAGAATTTGTTTAAAGAAAATAAGAAACAAATCTTAACGGAATATGATGTCATAGAGATTAATGCGAGGCATACCTTACGAGAAATAAACATGATTTATCTTGAAGACAGGAACATCGATGAGTATGTTATAAATCCTGCTTCACAATCTGTCTGGAATATAGTTTATCAATGGTTCAATTTGCTTAACAGACAGGGGAAAAAATACAAAAAGAAACTGCTTATAAAATTGCCATTTAGGTCCGATCTCATTATTTTGTGCGGATTAATCAACCGCATAATTGAAGAAAACGAAAAATTTGGAGAAAATTACGGTATCAGGGGGGTGACACTTATAAATACTATTAAATCACCTACATTGGATGACAGTAATCTGCTTTTATGCAGTGAAGAGGTTAAAATACAGCAAATGTCGGGATACTCGTTGAAAGCATTGAGAAATTGGGCTATTAAAACTGTAAAGAAAAAATTTCCTAAGATTGAAATATCCGCAAGTGGCGGAATTTATGATATCAATGATGTGCTTGAAGCTGAAGCACTTGGTGCAAGCACTTTTCAGCTTTGTAGCATTGTGATAAGATATGGCATATATAAAGAAGAGAGAAAAAAAATTGGAATAAGCGAGATTCTGGAGAAGTATAAGCAGAATAAAAAGGAGGTTATAGAAAAAATTGGACATTCCAAAACGATGCTTGCTTCAAGAAGAGTGTGTTGGGACAAAGATAAGTGTACAAGATGCATGCAATGTCTTGATTTGTTTTACTGTGATGCATTTGTGAATAAGCATTTTATTAAATATAAAGGTAAAATAATCAAAATAAATAATAGGAAATATTTTATTCCTGAAAAATTTTATCCAAGAATCAATCCCAAATACTGTACTGGTTGTGGGTTATGTATTCAGGTATGTGGGAACGGTGCACTTTATTTTTGTAACTATGAAATATTACTTGCTACTAGCTCTCCTCGTAGAAAAAAGTTATTCGAGGAAAGAATCACGAGCAAATTTGTAATACAATCGCCAAAGGTAAATGAAGATGAACTGTTAAAGAAACTAAAAAAGGAGGGCAACAGCCCCGAAGACATTGTTAAAAATATTGCTTTAGAGAAGGCAAGGTCGGTGAGATGTCCACATTTCAAATGGATCATAGCCGCAGATACTTTAATAAAAATAGATGATGAAATTGTGGGAAAGCCTTCGAATGAAAAGGAAGCAAGAGAAATCCTGAAAAAGTTAGATGGAAAGGTGCACGAAGTATATACTGGTTTAGCAATAATCAACACTGAGACCGGAGAAGAGAAAGTGAAATGCGAAATAGCCAAAATTAAGATTGAGTTCCATAAAAATAATGAAAATAAGATTGAAGATTACATAAAGCAGGGAAAATGGAAAGGAAAAGCGGGAGGCTATAATATAGAAGAGATTGAAAATGAAGAATTGGGCAAAGTCAAAATAATAAATGATGAAAAGGAAACAGTCATTGGATTACCTATTGAAATAGTCCAACAATATTTACGAATAGCTAATAGTAAATCTATATATATTAGACGCTAAAAACGATGACTAAAAAGCTAAAAATAACAATATTAACAGGGGACGATGAGCTGAACATATCGTTGAAGAACTATATACGATTCGTTCTTACTAATATGATTAGTCAGATTTATATCGCAAAATTGGGCAAACCAGAAACAATTAATGTTAATATGCTCGACTCTGATTTGTGGATAATAGAGGCGTTCAATCCTGAAGACCCGACTAATCCTGAGGGTTTTAGAACAGCTAAAAAATTAGCATCGAAAGCGAAATTCCTTCTGATTTTTATAGACATGCCTTATAAAGACTTCTTTAAAAACTGCAAATTTTGTCTAAAATTGCCATCCGAAATCCTATTAAAAAAGAAAATAATCGAAATAATAAATGGTCCAAAACCAACAATAAAGAGCTTTGAAACTCTTGAAAACGCATGTCCCAGATTAAAAAAGCAACCGTCACACCATCACAGGAGGCAAAAAAATGGATAGCAATAATAATTTTCTAGTAGAAATAGAATCCATTTTACCAGAAAATTGCGAATCTGACCTAATCGAACTATCTAAATCGATTAAACACTTCTTGAAGTATGTCGACCAAGTTGAAGGGAAAAATTATAAAATATTCATTAATTTCTAAGAGCAGTGGAAGAGGAAATTTTTCAAAAAATTATACAAGGTGAAGGATTTGATCCAAACCAGTGAAAAAGCAAATGAAAATACTAATAATAGACGACATAGAAGATTACTTATTCTCGCTTAAGAATGCTTTAAAGGACGAATATGAAATAATTACAGCGAAAACTCTTGATGAAGCCAAGAAGAAAACCTCAAAAGATATCGATATTGCGCTTATCGACATCAGACTTTCCGAGAAGGATGTGACCAATCGAGATGGTTTAACCTACCTTGAGTGGTTGAAAATGAACTATCCAGAAACACATGCTGTAATAATGAGCGCCTATAAAGAGTTTGATCTTGCTGTAGACGCACTTAACCTTGGAGCAGAATACTTTCTTAAAAAACCGATCAATCTCACAGAATTAAAGGGAATTCTCAAAACAATAACTTCCGAAAAAAAACTTAAAAACAAACCTTAAGCTTGTAAAATCATGATACTACAATTGCTTATTAATGGACTTGTATCAGGAGCATTATATTCTGTGATGGCACTTGGATTCGCACTGATTTATAATACAACAAAAATATTCCACATAGCTCACGGGGCAGTATATGCTGTTTCCTCGTATGCCTTTTTTGCTTCACTAAGACTTTTAGGGTTACCATTGGCATTATCATTAATTTTAGGCCTACTTTCGGGCACACTACTCGGAATAATAATCGAAATTTTAGTTTACAGGCCACTATATCAAAAAAAAGCATCATCAGGCGTAATATTAGTAAGCTCCATAGGTATATACATTTTTATAATTAATCTCATCGCCTTAATTTTCGGTAACGAGATAAAAATCCTTGCTCCCGGCATACAAAAAACATATAAATATGGAAGTATCATATTAACACAAATACAAATAATCGAGATTATAGTTTTCATTGCAGTTTTAGCAATATTTATATTCATGATAAGAGCTACAAAATTTGGAAAACTAATACGAGCATTATCTAATAACCCAACTTTATTGAGCACACTTGGAATCGAAGTCTTAAAACTACGAATAGGAATATTTGCGCTCGGTTCTCTTCTTGCAGGAATAACATCTTGTCTTTCATCCTGGGATATCGGAATGGACCCTTATGTAGGAATGCCCATGTTGTTGCTTTCAGCAGTGGCAATGATTGCTGGGGGTATAGGAATATTTGAAGCACCAGTATTAGGTGCCTTTTTAATAACTATTACTCAAAGTGTTGCTATATGGAAAATTTCCTCAAAATGGCAGGATACAATCACATTCGCAATACTAATAATTTTCTTGCTGGTAAGACCTCAAGGTATTCTTGGAAAAAGAAAAAGAATAGAAGAATTATAACTACATAATTATTATGGAATACATAGTTCACATACTGATAATGATTTGCATATATGGAATACTTGCCCTGTCCCTAAATCTTTTAGTAGGCTATTCGGGCCTTTTATCACTTTCGCATGCAGCATTCTACGCTATAGGCGCATACACAACGACTCTTTTTATGATGAATGCCGAATTTAACTTCTTTACTGCATTAATATATGGAATCATTGTTACAGCGATTTCGGCTATTTTTATTGCATACCCTTCTCTGCGATTAAAGGGTGATTATTTTATACTCACATCACTGGGTTTTCAGTTAATAATTTTTAACATACTGTATAACTGGGTAGGATTAACAAAAGGTCCATACGGTATTCCTGGTATTCCAAAACCAAGACTTTTTGGAATAGAATTTTACTCAAATTATCTTTACTTGTTGCTCAGCATCTTTTTCTTCTCAATGGTTTTTATCTTCCTCCGTTTATTGTATAACTCACCATTTGGCCGTGCTCTTAAAGCACTACGGGAGGACGAAATAGCAGCTGGTGCACTTGGAAAAGAAGTTCCAAAACTTAAAATATGGGCGTTCATCATAGCCAGCGCAATAGCAGCTATAGCCGGAGCTCTATATGCGTCATACATAACCTATATCGATCCCACAAGCTTTACTCTCGACGAGTCAATTTTCATAGTTTCTATTTTACTCATAGGTGGTTCAGGAAACATTAAAGGACCATTAGTTGGAACAGTTTTTATGATTATTTTACCCGAACTATTGCGATTCATAGGGTTACCCAATACAATAGCACCTAATGTTAGACAAATGATATATGGATTGCTACTCATAATATTGATGAGGTACAGGCCACAAGGATTAGCAGGTGAATATAGATTCGAATAATATGACTATATTAGAATTAAATAATATTACTAAAACATTCGGAGGAATAAGGGCAGTTGATTCAATAACGATTGGTTTCAAAAAATCAAAAATAACTGGCTTAATAGGCCCTAACGGCGCAGGAAAAACCACATTATTTAATTTAATCAACGGATTTTTTAAACCAGACTTTGGTATTATAAGATATAAAAACATTAGAATCGATTCTAAGCCACCATGGAAAATAGCAAAACTTGGTATTGGAAGGCTTTTTCAAGATGTAAGAGTTTTCGGAAAATTGACCGTTCTTGAAAATGTCCTTTTGGCTAATATTAACGAAATGGGCGAATCACCATTTACATTACTCCTTAATCTAAAGGAAGTAAAAAGACAAGAAAAAGAGAATATAGAAAAAGCTAAACATTGGATAAATTTTGTGGGATTATCCAATAAGGAAAATTCGCCAGCTGAAAGCTTATCCTTTGGACAGCAAAAACTATTAGCCATAGCAAGACTATTAGCAGGCAATTATGAAGTCCTTCTCCTTGATGAACCCACAGCTGGTGTTAATCCCGCCTTGATAAAGTCCATACTCAAAATATTTTTGAAGATGATTGAATATGGGAAAACAATAATATTTATTGAACATAATATGAATGTAATTTTGGAAATAGCAGACTGGGTGTATTTTCTCGATGAGGGAAAGGTGACAGCATTTGGTTCTCCCAGCGATGTGCTCGAAAATCCAGAAGTAAGAAAAACATATTTAGGATTATGAACAACATATTAGAGCTAAAAAACATTTTTGCAGGCTATCACAAAAGATTAATTCTTCATGATATCAGCTTAAACATTGAAAAGAATAAAATATCGCTCCTTATAGGACCTAACGGTGCAGGTAAATCTACATTGCTCAAAGTTATAGCTGGCTTGATAAAACCATGGAAAGGCAAGTTAATATTCTGCGGCAATGTTCTTAACGGAATGTCTGCCTCGAAACGTGCAAAGATGGGTATAGGCTATTTTATGCAGGGAGGAGAAGTTTTCACAAATCTTACCATCAAGGAAAATCTCGAAATAGCAGGTATGGGCATTAGCAAACAGAAAATAAAACATAATATGAATATAGCATTCACAATTTTCCCTGCTCTAAAAAACATGGAAAACAAAAGGGCTGGACTCTTATCTGGCGGAGAAAAGCAACAGTTAGCACTCGCAATGGTTTTGATAAGGGAGCCTAAACTTATACTACTCGATGAACCTTCAGCAGGGCTCTCTCCTATTTTGGTAAAGGACACACTAAGAAAAATAGTAGATATGAAAAATCTACTTAAAACCACCATTTTATTGGTTGAACAAAATATCGGGGAAGGTCTTAAAATAGCTGATACAGTTTTTTTGATGAAAGCGGGTCACATTTTAGGAGAAGTTAAACCAGAACGATTAACTGAAGGAAACTTGCTTAATAATCTATTCTTTGAGTGAAAGGTAAGATTAGTAGATCCAATTGAAAAATTGCTTGACTATTTAAAATTACTCATTCTATTTATTAAAAGAATTAAAAATAATATTTGGAGGAGAAAGTATGTTTAAAAAAACTGCGTTACTTTTATTATTGTTTATCTGTCACATTTTTATTCCTATAACACTTTTCGGAGCGGGGAATCCACAACACATCGATGTTTTTTTACTAATAGATGGCTCAGGCAGTATGAACTGGCATGACAGAGATCCCAATGGTTTGAGAGTTCAAGGAGCAAAACTTTTTGTCGATCTCTGCGAAAAAGGCGACAGAATCGGACTAATAGAGTTTAGTGACGATGCAAAAATTTTATTTCCTTTATTTGAAATCATTAGTCCGCAAGATTACGAAAACCTCAAATCAAAGATAGATGAGATAAAGGCTGTAGGGAAATTCACCGATATAACATCTGCTCTTAATATTGCCATTCAACGACTATCCAAAGGGCGGAGTAATGTTCGTAAAGCAGTTATTTTACTTACCGATGGTGAAATTGATCCTAATCCTTCCTCTAAAATGTTTTATCCATTTAATAAAAAATATCGAAAAGAGTTATTAGCTGCGCACTATAACAAAAGAAAAATTAAGAAAATTAGGGAAGAATATAAAAAAATAGCCTCCGACATAAGCAGAAAATTCTTAGAGGAAAAAGTCCTACCGCTTTATAAGGAAAAAAACATTCCTGTAATAACCATTGCCTTCGGGAAAGGCGCTGACAAAAATCTTTTAAAACATATTGCCGATTTTACCTCAGTTGATCCATTCTTAAAAAATTTTTATTTTATAAACAACGCCAGTGACCTACAACCCACTTTTTCTCAAATAGTAGAACAACTCAAAGGTAAACGAGAAAAAATCACTGAAAAGAAAATCGAGTTCGCAGGCAAAGACATAACACACAAAGTAAAAATAGATAACTTCGTGAAGGAAGTAAATTTCAAATTTATTTTCAGTAAGAAAGTTAAAAAAAACGATATCAACATATCTCTTAAAGCACCAGATGGGACTATAATTACCAGAGATACTGACTTAAGAGGGGTTAAGCACACTTTTGAAGAAGGCTACGAGCTCTATAACATATTTAATCCTTTACCTGGAACATGGGAAATCAGCATCAAGGGCAGAAAAGATGTAAAACTGCATATAACTATTAGTACATGGGGGATAACAAAACTAAAAATTTTGACTAAAGGTGAGAGAAGCGATTATTTAACAGGTGATTCAATCCCTATATTGGCTTCTCTTGAAATGAACGGACAAAAAGTAACCACAAAAAATTTTTTAGAGAACCTAAGGTTCATAGGAATCATAGAAAACCCTCAACATAAAATAGAGACAATAGAGTTGTTTGATGATGGCGCTCATTCAGATAAAGACTCTAACGATGGAATTTTTGGAAATGTATTTACTCACACAAATATTGCAGGAGATTATTCAATTAAAATAATCGCAAAAGGCACAACCAAAGGTATGCGCAAATCTGAGTTTACCAGAGAAGCGGAATATAGAATTCATATTCTTCCAAGAGTGAGAAAACAAGCTACTGTGACTGCGGAGACGACAAAAGGAACAAAAATTCAAGAATCTCAAATTGAATCTCCAAAAAAACAAACAAAACCCAAAAAAGCCGCTTTTAAGATTGAAAAAATACCATACAAATGGATTATTGTCGCCGTAGCAATAGCTATTATAATAATTATCGCTACACTAATATCTAAACGCAGGAAAAAACTCCCGACTTTGGAAGAACCTGAGAGCGAAATTCTTCCAGAGTGGGAAACTACCGAGGTAGAAGTGCCCCCAATAATAAAGGTCAAAATTAAGGATGGAAATGAAAAAAATGTTTCCAAAATAATTATGAAGAAAACCAAGAATGAGACCATAGGGTTTAACAACCTTATAATTAGGAATGAAGAAGGTAAATTCTATGCTTTAAATGAAGAAGGTACTCTAAAAATAAATGGCAATACCATTACACAGGGTATGGAGACCGAAATTGAAAACGATGATATAATACAAGTAGGTAATCTTTATTTTAGAATCGAATTAGATCACCAAACTGGTAAAATAACCTTTATAGGTATTAATAAAGAAGATGTCCCATTACTAATGAAAAATAAAAACGAAGTCGATAAGGAGGCGTGAAAATGAATATGTTTCCAACATTAGTTGTTGGACTTGGCGGTTCTGGAAAATTAGTTTGTAAGCTTTTAAAGAAAATCTTTATGGAGAGATTTCCAAAAGAATGGGTAGACCCTGTAACCGGACTCCCACCAATTGTCGATATTATCGTTATAGAAACCCAGCCAGGAAAAGAAAAAGAAGAAGAGGGATTAGATTTGCCCGATGTACACATTATAAAAGCCTATGTAGATGAGCCCACATTAAAAGCAATTCAACGAAAATCATACCTTAATAAAAACCCCGAAATAAAGCAATGGCTCTTCACACCATTGCCAGTAGATAAAGTCATAGGAGGTGCAGGACAAATAAGACAAGCAGGGAGAATAGCATATTTCAGAAATAGAATTGCATATGCGGGAATAGAAAATATATTAGAAACAGCGCTCAATAGTATAAAAAGTGATGAAACAATAACTAAGATCAAAACAATGACTAGTGGAGCCATCCAAGTCCCAGATATAACACCACGATGCTATTTGATTAGTTCAGTTTGTGGAGGAACAGGTAGTGGTATGGTTCTTGATGTGGCTGGGTTCTTAAGAAAAAAAGGTGCATCAACGAGACTTATCGCATTTTTACCCAAAATGTTCGAAAGCGTAATTGATATGAGCGAAGCAAGCTGGCTTTTGTATGCTAATACATATGCCACACTGAAGGAAATTAATCATTATATGACAGGTGGCAAATGGAGCGTTTGGTATAATAAAAAAGCTAAGGATGGTGTTCAAATTGATAAGAAAATATTCGACCTTTGCTTTCTGATAGAAAAGGAAAGTAACACTATAGACTTAATAAACCGCAAAAATATTGCTTCTCTTATATCAGAATTTCTTTTCTGGCAAATAAGCGAAATCGAAGACAACTTTGCTGCGCGAAGAATAGATATAAAAAAGTTTTTAGATGCCGGTAAAAAAAATTGGTGTTCAAGTATAGGGATAGCTGCTATTTCCTTTCCTCTCGAAGAAGTAAAAAGCATACTGTTAAATTGGGGAATTAGAGATATTTTATCTCGTTATTTATCAGGCAACTTTAAAGGCAGTGACATTATAAGCGAAATCACTGACCCCAATACAGGATTATTCTCAACTTTATTCAGCTATGAAAATTGGGAAAACAATCTGCTTGACAAGAACGAATACTCTACCCTCTCAACACAAACAATTCTTAAAAAAAGGGGTTCACTGGTTAGTAAATTGAAATCAGAGATTAATAGATTAGAAAAAGAATTTGAAATAGACAAGAAAACAATGGAAAAAAATTATAAAAATATTCTAATTAAAGTAAAAAATGACTTATCTGAAAAATTAGACAATAAACTAAAAGAAAAAGGACCAAATTACACTAATAGCTTTTTAAGTGAATTTGAAAAGAAATTAGACATTACCAAAGCAGAATTAGAAGATATACAAAATGCTTTAGAATCGAAAATTTCGGAATCAAACATTAAAATCCAGAATAACATAAAAATATTGGACAAATTAAGTAAAACGAAAGGTTTAATCAACTTTGGCTGGAAAAGACGAATAGAACCTCACATTAAAATTATGCTAAGTTTGATAAAAGCGCATTTTGATAACTTACTGCTCAAAGAGAAACATACATATTCACAAAGAATAATAAATGAGCTCAAAGAATTAATCGAAAAAAAGAAGATCGAAGTTAATTCTTTGCAAAACAAGATTGATACAATTGTAAAAAACAAAAAGATCGAAGAGACTAGGTTATGGACAATTTTGGGCTATGCATCTGCTGCGCAAGTGAAGGTAAAATCAACTTATGATGATGTAAAAAAATTATATAATAACTATTTTGAAAAAAGAATACTTGAAAATATTGGGGTTGAATTACGCAATAGACTGTTAAACTGGAAAACAATATCTATTGACGAAATCGAGAGAGAAGTCATTGATGTTCTGAACAGCGAGTTATCAAAACAAAACTTCGATAAAATAACAATTATAGATGTTATGAAGGACAATCTTGAAGAGCTTGCAAATATATTTGAAGAGAGTATGGAAAGCAAGTCAATGGCATTTATAAAATCGCTGGGAGAACCCACAGAGATTAAGTTTGTTATCACGGGTTTTGATCCTTCTGAATTTGAAAATCTTCCTCGTATTCCTGAAACATACTTTAGAATTTCCTCCCAAATAGCTGAAGGCAAAAGGGATATAATTTTCATAAGATTAGCATCAGGTTATCCCATTGATGAGATTCAGCCTGATGATTTTAAATCTAAATATGCAAAGGCATACCAAGAGTATCTGGAAAAAGGAGCAAAATGGATTCACATATTTCCTGAGGCAATAGGGTTTGAAGACCCTCTTGATCTCCCCATAGGTATGGAGGAAGAAGCACTTATTAAGACATGTCAATGTGTGGGAATAATATGGGAAAAGAAAAGCCACCACTACATATATGAAAAGGATGGAAAGGAAGTTGTTTTGGAACAAGGATTGGAGAATGTAATTAGAAAATTACAGAATAATCCGGATATTGCTAATGAATTAAAACAAATGCTAATCAACTTCTTTAACGATCAAAAACTTGAGTGGATAATAACATACCTTAACGACCACAAGATTGACTATTTTGGAAACGAGAAACAGTTTAGAACAAATCATGAAAGCAAATACAAAAATAATATGCGTGACTACCAATACCCTTTGCCTCCCCATAAGATACCAAGTTATATATTGGACGAAATAAACTCTCGAATCAAGAGAGGTAGAAAATGATTAATGCAATGTTATTACAAGCACTCGCTATTAGAGCTGACAAAAGTATTATTGATGACCTACTTACATTCATTTACTCACTTGCCCATCAGTTAGGTGTCTTGGTAATAGAAGGTATCCAGTTTCTGTTCCCCAAAATTAATATTCCAAATAATATTGTCGATGCATTGGGATTTATGATATTACTTACTCTTTTTGTAATTCTTTCTCAAGCTGCTAAAAAAATAGCAACTATCATTTTAATAGTTGGCTGGGTACTTTTATTTATCAGAATTATACTTCTCCTTATCGGAGTAATGTAAATCAAAATATTAAAAATAAACAAACTTTTCAAAACAACCAGTTATACATTCAAAACAAATTATACAATACCATTAGTTACATTAAAATCTATCCTTGTAAACTGTTAATTACATGTTTAAATTATTTTAGATGTTAATACAACGATATGAAAAAAACTTTATTTCATTCATTCTTTTAACAATATTGCTTATCTTCATATCCGGCTGCGACCCGGGTTTAGGTCCGCCATCAGTGCTCACCGGCAATGTGATATTCACGGGAACTATGGCGCCACACATCAAATACTGCTATGTCGTGGTTGCCATAGACCGCCCGCCCGGCGACTCGCTCGACATAAGCTATCTCGCAAACTACTACGATATTCCTCTCCCCTTAAAGTCTGACACCATACCGTTCAGAATAGAGCTCGGCGAGGGCACTTACAACTGGGTATTCGTTGCCGCAATAGGAAACACTGACTCAATAGGACCGTGGAACATAATCGGCGAGTACATCGACCCCGTTGACTCAACCCCAATCCCCATCAAAGTCGGATGGGCGGATAGCCTCTGGATACAAATCAACGCCGACCTCGATAAAACCTACAAAATCCCCTGACCGCATAAAACAATCAAGCTTAACCTCACCCCGGGAATCTACTTCGCCGTTTCAAGCAATGAAGGGCGAAAAGCCGTAAAGAAATTTGTGGTGATAAAATAAAAAACCTTAGCATCCGCGGTATCCGAGTATCCGCGGTCTCCGCGATTTAAACCCTCATTGCTACCCTTCGCAAAAGCGCTTTAACCCGCGCCAGCAGAAGTTGCGGAACAAATGGCTTCCTTATGTAGTCATCGGCGCCAAGTTCAAGGGCATAAAGCTCGCTTTTCTGGTCGCTCTCGGCGGTAAGCATAAGAACCGGAATGTCCACGAACTCAAGCCTCGAACGCAAGGCTTTCAAAACCTCGTAGCCGTTAAGAACCGGCATCATTACATCGAGTATTATAAGTCCCGGTCGAATTCTTGCTGCCATCTCAAGCCCCTGAGCTCCGTTCTCAGCCTCGTAAACTGTGAATCCCTCTCCCTCAAGCAGCGCTCTCACCATGCGCCGTATTAACGGGTCATCATCAATAATAAGAACGGTGTTTTTGCTTGGTGCATACACCCTTTCTGTCACGGCTGCACCCGATGGATACGAAATCCTCGCGTAATCCTCGCCAAAAAATTGGCGCCTTATCCTTTCCCTTTCGAGTTCCTCACTCCACGCGAGAGGTCTTTGTTCTGTAGGTGCAGTAGCTATAGGTGTTTCAGTCTGCACTGGAGGCATGGTTAATTCCTTTTCGGGAATTAAAGGCTTTTCTGCCACGCCCTTCTCCAAAATTTTGCCTTCAACCTTCTCCGCCTCTTTTTCCGCCTCAAGAGGGTCTCTCAGCCCGACCACGCGTTTCATCTCATCTATAGTAGTTATCCCCCGCTTTACTTTCTCAAGAGCATCCATGAAAAGCGTCACCATGCCCTTATTCTCAACCGCAAAGCGCTTAAGCTCGATGTCAGTGGCGCCTTTTATTATCATCTCCGAAATTTCATGGTCCACGACGAAAAGCTCGAAAATACCTATCCTCCCCTTATATCCAGTGAACCTGCACTTCTCACAGCCTTTGCCTTTATAAACCTTTTCTATCCCATACTTTTTCGCGAATTCCTTTTGCTCATCGGGAAGAGAATCGACACTTACTTCTGTCTTGCAGTTTTCGCAAATTCTCTTCAAAAGTCTTTGCGCAAGCACTGTAGTTAATGCAGAAGCGATGAGGTATCGCGGAACACCCATGTCCTCGAGTCGCGTTACTGCTGATGGTGCATCGTTCGTGTGAAGCGTTGAGAGCACGAGGTGACCAGTTAACGCAGCTCGAATCGCGATCTCCGCGGTCTCAAGGTCTCTTATCTCACCTACAAGCACTACATCGGGGTCCTGTCGAAGTATAGATTTAAGCGTCGCAGCGAATGTAAGACCAGCTTTAGGATTAACCTGAACCTGGTTTATCCCCTTAATCTCATACTCTATGGGGTCCTCAACAGTTATTATGTTAACCTTTGGCGACTTAAGCCAATTAAGTACCGAATAAAGCGTCGTCGACTTTCCAGAACCCGTTGGACCAGTTACTATAACCATACCCTGTGTTTTGGAACACGCTTCTTTGAACTGCTTTTCCACCTTCGGGGGGAAA
>Ga0190306_1000174_pt1 | contig 24770 bp, 17 predicted proteins | sample 48700734_MG_FD_161657 | JGI IMG/M metagenome (GOLD analysis project Ga0190306, IMG submission 161657) | Hydrothermal vent sediment bacterial communities from Southern Trench, Guaymas Basin, Mexico - 4870-07-3-4_MG | ecosystem: Environmental > Aquatic > Marine > Hydrothermal vents > Sediment ... | reverse complement strand
AGAATTTGTTATGTATTGCGAGGCGAGAAGGAAAAGGCTGAGAAATACAACGAATGGGTTTTGAACCGTTTAGACAGCCCTTATATTCCGGAGCAGATATTTGAAAACGAGTTGCAAAAATCCGTTTGTCCACTCGTATGGGCGCATGCGATGTTTGTTATCAATCTTGGCTTTAGAAAGAAATATCATCACATTAACAAACCTACTTTAGCCTTCCTTTTACTCATCACCTCGCCGGTATCGTAATCAACGACCTTAATCTCTACCTCTTCCGGGGGTTCTTCAAATTCCGACAGCCAACCCAGCCTAATCGTTTCAGCCTTCCCCGGAGCGAGGGTAATTCCATCCGATTTCTTTTTGTTCACCTCGACATACACCCTTCTCGGTTCCACATCCAACCTCTCAAAAGATGTCTTGAGCTTTATCAAAACTATCCTTGATGTTATCGGCTCAGAATATTCCACGCTAACTTTGACCTTTTCCTTCGGCTTCGCAAGTTTTAGAGTCACGACAGGAACAATCGCTTCCTGCAAACTCAACCCACCATGAACGAATTCAGGATTTTCTCCTTGCACTGCAAATATAGAAGTTCCAGCAGGGAACGCAAGCAACAAATCACCATTAATACCAAGCGCATCCGCCTTAGCCACAAAATTACCTTCCGATGAATTTATTGCAAATCTCCATTTAACAACCTCCCCTTTGCAAGCCACCCTTTCTGGCTCTTTCCTGAGGTAAAGGAATCCATGGTCTCCGCCGAGAACGACACTTCTGAAACCGAATTCTCTGAGTTTCAAAATCCGATTTGAAATCTTATCCACAATTTCAATGAGATTTCGAGGTGCTATATCTGCGTTTTCCCCCAACCTGTCTATTTCCCTCATCATTATAACCAGAACATCCGCTCCTGGAATATTTTGCGAATCGAAGTCCATTACAGATATTCCCCTTTCTTTGAGATAAGCGACTCTCTCAGATTTGTCTGTAACCGACTTATTTCCAATCGAGACCTTAAGCGAGTTATCAAATGCGAGTGAGAGTTGTGCATCTGGCAGCAATGCAGCCATTCCTACCTCGGTTATGCTCGGCAGAACACCATAAAGCCACTCTACTTTTACCTCCTCCACGCTCACTCCCAACTCTTCTATGAGCTTTTTAGCGAGGTCAAATCTAAGAGCATCGATAAAGAATACAGCAACGGGTTTCTCTGCTCTTGCCACGTATGACCAGAAAGAAGATTGATTTTGCTTCCAGCCCACATTCTTTACTGCCTCCAGCAATCTTCTATTTACCCTGTCGAGGTAAGTTTCGTAAGCGACATAAGCGGGAGTTATTAGGGGTGATTCACGCTCGAAATCGAAAGTAGAAAGTTCTAAAACCATGCTATCGAACTTCCACCAGCCAGATACATATCTATCAATAATCTCGTCCCTGTCCAATTTTTCACATTCCTTTAAAGCTTCTTTACAGCCTTTAAATAACTTTGAGGCTATTAGAATAGGTTTCCAGTATTTTACACGCGGGCTTTTCGCCCAGAAAGTCTCAACTCTTATCTCTGCTATTTTTTCTATTGAATCAACTTTCTCATTGTAATTCTCAGGATTTGTTGAACTCAGAAGTTCTTCAAGGATTGCATCGACAATTTCCGGGAACGTCTCCGCTGAAGTCAGTGCTTCTTTCAGTTGCAGATGTTCTTTGATGTTTATTTCCCTCCCAACTTCATCTACCGCTGCCACGTAAGATTCTCTGAACCGGGCATCATTTCGCCATCTCTTCAGAATTTCGGAAAAAATCTGCATCTTCTCCGGCTTTGGTAGCATTGTGAAAATATCCTTTGATTGCGCGCCTTTATAAACGAGTTCGCCGAATAGTAAGGTTTTCAAAAGTTTATCTCGCACCTCTTTCGCATCCTCGTGCTCGCGCTCTATCTCCACAAAGTCACTGAGTTTTTCCATCCAGAAATTGTATATTTCCGCCTCTTTCAGTTTACTGGCTATTTCCTCCGCATTTACAATAAATTTTATTACCGCCTCCGCTTCATCCCATCTCGGCAACTCAAATGCGATAGCGAGTAGTGAATCAATAATGAGTTCAGTTGTTGGTTCCTTCTTACCCATCAAAATGCTCCAGTTCTTGACGAGCTTTGAGGAGTTTTTCTCCATCGCTTTAATCAATTCCCTGCTTAGACTCAGCTTACCCTTTCTGAGCAGGACTTCAGGCAAACTCAAAACTTCCTTATCGCCGATGAACTCCCAGTCCTTGAGAAAATTTGTCGCCTCCTCAGGAATGTAAACAACCCACTTTTTATCAAAGTCGGGGTCTTCATCCTCGAGCTTGAACCTTAAAGCTAAATAGCTGCCCTCGAACTTCAGCAGTTTCGCTCCTCTCGGCACCACTTTCTCCACTATCGGCAGTTTTTGCCGTTACTCCTGCCCATTTCAACGGTTCTATATTGACCTTTATCCCGTAATCCCTTTCGGGCTTATATCCATCTTGTGTTATCTCTTTTACCTTCTCCTTAACCCATTCGCTTTTACTCGTAACTCTTATCTCATGTTGTGGTTTTAAAAGCTTTTCAAAAGCTTCATCTAACGCTTTCAGTTCTTCGTATTTCGTCAATGCGGATTCAAGTTCGGTTTCCACTTCTCGCTTCTCTCTTCCCTCTACCTTTGACAGTTTTGCTTTGATGTTCTCAACTTCTATTCTCGATGCTTCAAATACGGGCTTAAGGTAAAGCTGTCTGACCTTTGGCATGGTATCCTCATCGAGCTTGTGCCAGTAGATGAAAAAACTGAATGCTGGCTTCGTTCTCCCTTTTCCTCGCTTGAACTTCTCACTTGAAATCTGCCATATAACGGGACGTAACCGATAAAGCGTTGTGTGAAACTCAAAAAAGTCTTTTGCGAACCAATCCTCAATGGTCATTTTCAAAACGAGGAAAGTTCTTCTTGAGAGGTCATTGCCACGCATTGTAACACCCATTGCAAGTATATTTTGCGTTACATTCAGAGGGATAGACACCTACCAGATAGCCGAGTACGATAGAGGTAATGAAATAAATAAGAGCTACGTAAACAATCTCTCTTCTCCCCAAGTTGGCGAAACCGCATCCTAAACCTGTTTTTAATGCCAGGATTGCTACGCCTATAATCACCCCCAGTGTGATTAGATTGCTCCTTTTATTTCTAAAGCGGGCTTGGAACAAGAAACTAAAGCGTGAGTGAATAAGGCAATCCATCTCTACCGCCGTATTTGCGAATGCAGTAAGAAGCCAGTAGATTACCAGCTCGAGCACACTCATATATGCTCTTGCTATAAAGCAGTCCATACAGGAACCCGGCAGCAAAAGCATCACCCGCACCTGTTGTGTCCACGACATCGGCTGTCGGATATGCCTCCACCAGATGCGATTCGCCCGCTGTATCCACTACATAACAACCTCGCTCACCGAGTGTGACACATACAATGGATGCACCGATATCGAGTAGCTTAGAGGCACGATGCTCATAATTGTCGCCCGATATCAGCGATTCTAACTCATTCTCACTGAGGAAGACCACTTCGCTTCGTTCTATGATGGTGTACAAATCGGCGAGTTCATACCTGGAGCATAACATTCCGGGGCTGAAACTGAGTTTCGATTTCGATTCTTTCAGTTGCGTTGCCAGTTCGCATAGCATCTCCAGTTGTGCTCGATTCACGAAAGAGCTCATGTGTACAAATTTAGAATTCGCTACGAACTCCATATCTATATCATTGATACGAAGTTTATCATTCACACCAGGATAGATATAGAGAGTTCTCTCTCCTTTAGAATCTATAAATCCTATTGCAGCACCGGTAGAGCCATCAACCCTCTTTATCATGACGTCAACGCCTTCTCTCATGAATGCGTCGAGGACTATATCGCCCTCATTATCATTACCAAGCACGCCAACGAAGCCGGTATCAATACCAAGCCGCGCCAGAGCAACAATTGTATTTGCAGCTGAGCCACCTGGTGCCTTATTTATATCTATGATACCGACCTCTTCACCTGGTCCCGCTATCCGCTCCACAACATACAGGATATCGTAATTTAAAGCACCGATGCCAATCACTTCTTTCAGCGCCATATAATCTTCTCTTTCTTACCGGTACCGCCCTCTTCTGTCTCTTTATATCTACGATAAAGATAAGCAACGATGAACATGAGTGTGATCACAGCAGCAATTACCACAATTAGGAGTATCGTTCTGGACAGACCATCGAACATTGGGAATACGGGTGTTGGTGTTAACCCTGATAGCCCAGGAGTTGGTGTAGTTACTGGTACAGGACTCGGACTCAGTTCCGGTACCCATACCTCCTCAGAGGATGGTGCAGGAGCAGGAGTTGTTGGTCGAGAAGCCAGACATGCTACACAGTTTGGATTGGGATCACATGGGTCTTCAGGGTCGGTGCCTTTAAGCATCTCCATTATATCTGTGATGCCATCACCATCGCTATCAAGGGGTGCTCCGCCGCCACCACCGCCACCGGCGACTCCTGGTCGGGGTGTTGGTGTTGGAGAGAGGGTTGGTGTTGGTGAGGGGGTTGGTGTGGGTGTCGGAGTGGGTGTCGGAGTGGGTGTAGGAGAAGGTTTTATTAAGAGTGTGGCGTTATATTTATCGCCATCGGCGGTTTTGGCGGTTATATTATATTGCCCGGTAGGTATCCCATGGGTATCAATGGTTATGCGGAAAGTTCCTGTCTCATCTGGCATGATATTCATCATATCAACAGCTACATCAAGCGAAACAGTAGTAGCATTTGGGTCTATTGCAGTCCCCCTCACCTCTATATCATAGATTCCTGTTGGTATAGGCATTCCATGATATACCGTAGCCGTGCTGTTATTGGCGTAATAGCGGAATACAAACCCTAATTTCTCGAAGCTGTCTTTGTTTATTCGCCAGTTTATCCAGACGGGTATCCGTATAGCAATATCATTATTTACTCCATGCACCCTGAGTAATAAACTTGTGTTCCGATAAGATATATTAAGTTTCTCTAATTTATCCCTATATTCTCCTTTTGAGACGTTTATTGTGTGGTTTGTGACGGTGCAACTCAGGGTTATCGGTTTATGGGGAAAGCCCGTGCCTTCTATGGTAACGAACTCACCCGATGCCACCGTTGATGGTATTATACTCAGTTTAGGGGTAGTTAAGGTGAATGAGGCATTATAGCCATCGGCGGTTATATTATATTGCCCGGTAGGTATCCCATGGGTATCAATGGTTATGCGGAATCTACCCGATGCGTCGGTCATGACTTCCTCGGTGATTGTAAGGTCAATATACACAGCCTCAGCGTTCCCTTCAGCTTCAGCAGTACCCCGTAATGTTATATTATACCTGCCCGGAGGTATTTTCGATGTTGAGCTTATCTCCGTTGTATGGTTCTGCTCATCATGGGAGAAATTAAGCCATGGATATGAACGGGTTTTATTCAATACTAAAGATAGAGAAGAGGTATTTATTACTATCTCCGTATCGTTCTGCACTCCATGGAGGCGCAGCACGAAACTCGTATTTTGAGCAGAGATATTCAGTCCATATAACCCGTATTCATACCGCCCCGCTGGAGATACGGGTATCGTAAAATTAGAGATGGCACAATGCAGAGCAACCGAACTGTTAGCCGGAAAGCCCGTGCCTTCTATGGTAACGGACTCACCCGATGCCACCGTTGATGGTATTATACTCAGTTTAGGGGTAGTTAAGGTGAATGAGGCATTATAGCCATCGGCGGTTATATTATATTGCCCTGGTGGTATCCCATGGGTATCAATGGTTATGCGGAATCCACCCGATGCGTCGGTCATGACTTCCTCGGTGATTGTAAGGTCAATATACACAGCCTCAGCGTTCCCTTCAGCTTCAGCAGTACCCTGCAATGTTATATTATACCTGCCCGGAGGTATTTTCGATGTTGAGCTTATCTCCGTTGTATGGTTCTGCTCATCATGGTAGAAATTAAGCCATGAATTGGTTTTATTCAATACTAAAGATAGAGAAGAGGTATTTATTACCATCTCCGTATCGTTCTGCACTCTGTGGAGGCGCAGCACGAAACTCGTATTTTGAGCAGAGATATTCAGTCCATATAACCCGTATTCATACCGCCCCGCTGGAGATACGGGTATCGTAAAATTAGAGATGGCACAATGTAGAGCAACCGAACTGTTAGCCGGAAAGCCCGTGCCTTCTATGGTAACGAACTCACCCTGCTTCACCTGCCCCGGTGTTACAGTTAGCACCGCGGCTGCGGATGCCACGGATGCGGATACAGATACAGTGCCAGCAAAAGCGACCAATAATATAGTAGCAATCACGATTTGTTTCATTTTCTATCCCATTTCATCCCCCTCTTTCTCCCCCTCGCACTATCTCATGCATTGGAAATAAACGCTATAGTACATATATATACCTTTCGTTTCCAATCCAATATCCATATTTTTTACAGGAGGTATGGTATGGGGAGTGGAGATTGCGGCGATAAAAATATTGTTCAGCCGGCTACAGGGAGTGTAAAGCAAACGGTACACCCCTGTCCCAGTTCGGATTCAATCCAGACGCGTCCCCCATGTACCTCTATTATCTTCTTCACAATGGCGAGCCCGGCACCTGTACCATTGGTATTGCTATCGAGCTTATAGAAAAGCTCAAATACCTTCTCATGTTGACTCTTGTCTATCCCTATGCCATTGTCCCGCACGAAGAAGACAACTTCGTCATCATCCTTCCGATAACCGATAAATATCTCCGGATGCGGTTGATCGCCCATATATTTTATGCTGTTCGTTATGAGGTTCACCAGCACCTCAACTATTCTCATACGGTCAACATGAACGACAGGGAAATCATCAGCTACTGTGATCTTCACACCGCTTGATTCAATCTGCTGCCTTGTTTGCTCCAGCGCTTCATTTATAATCTCACTAAATGGTACCTCTTCGGGTGGATTCATCACACGACCGATACGTGAGAGTTGCAGGGTGTCATTGAGGAGCTTCTCCATCTTCTTCGCGGCATCCTCTATGTATTTGAGCTCTTTATCCACCTTATCTTGCTCGTTTCGTTTCAAATCTTCGCGAAGCAGGTGTATAAAGCCCTGAATTGTCAATAGGGGTGCTCTGAGGTCATGCGACACTGTATAGGTAAACTGCTCAAGCTCTTTATTCTTCGCCTCCAGCTCCTTCTCTGCCTCCTTTAACCCGGTAATATCATGACTTATCGTCAGGACATGGGTTATTTCTCCTGCTTCATTCACCAATGGCGCTTTCTTTACCGATACATAATGCCGTTTACCGGCTCTGTCAGTATAGGTCCGTTCGGGGATATTTACCACCCTCTTCGTCTGAAATACCTCTTCGTCTTTATCACGATACACCGTCTTCCCTATCACTTCTTCCTTCTTGAGCCCCGTTATCTCACAATATGCCTTATTGACCATAACGAGGCGGTGTTTTGAATCCTTGATGGTGATAGTATCCGGGATGTTATCAATGACATTCTCGAGGAATTCACTTGCTTCTTTCAACTCCTTCTCCATATATCTCCGCCTGGTGATGTCCCTTATAGAGACGAGGTTCACATGCCGCCCCTCATAGATCATGTCAGTTCCGAGCCATTCAACCCAGAATTCTCGTCCTGATCGGTTTATCACACGATAAGTGCCTGGATGGCCACCTCGCCCCGCGCGCACATCTTTGAGGATTTCCCTCACCGCATCGCGGGATTCAGGTGCCACTAATTCGAGTATATTCCTCCCTATCATCTCTTCAGGCTCTACCTCAAACATCGCTGCGAGAACGGAGTTATATTTGAGTATCCTACCGTCATAATCAACTATCAGGATCCCATCCAGCAGGTTATCGAATACAAGACTGAGATTCTTCTCCTGCGCTGCCAGTCTCTGCTCAATTCGTTTTCGCGCTGTGATGTCATGATAATGCTCTATTCTCCCACCTGCGAATACACCTGTCCTTATAGGGGTGCTCCAGTGCTCAAGGAATCGCTCTCTTCTATTTACTCCGGGGAGCACATGACACTCAAACTGTTCGATGTATGTATTATTGTCATATGTACTGAGTACTACACGTTCAAACTTTTCTGGCTCTTCAAAGATGTACTTTATCTTCTCTTTTATCAACCGTCGCTTATCCATCCCAATAATGGCATCTCGCTCGATTCCAAAGAACTCTTCTATTGCATGGTTAACCCATACGACCCGGAAATGGTCATCAAGGATGATAATACCGCTGGATAACGAGCCAATAGCATCATTCATCAGACTTAAGTATTTCTCCTTCGACTCCCGCAACGCGTCTTCCATCTGCTTTCGCTCTATCGCAATGGCTATCTGGTCAGCTACGAATTTGAGTATCTCCATGTCCTTATCCGAATACGCGGATGCATCATGGTAGTTAAATAGGCACATAGCGCCCATGACCTTATCCTTTACTCTTAACGGTGTGCCAAACAAGACCGCGGGTAGTGCCTCAGCCTTCTCATGAGCAAATCTGCTGATGAGTTCCGGGGTGGCGATAAGCGGTTTCCCTTCCTTTATTAGATAGGATGCAAGAGTTCTCCACCATGGACTAAAGGAGCTCTTCTCGTTCACACTCACAGGATAAACCAGATTCAAAGATTCCTTTTTAGCATCGTAGAGAATGATACAGATGCTGATGTTTTTCATAAGCTCGTTCAGATACTCATGGACAGAGCGGAATAGTTCATCGAGGTTCTTTGCCCTGCCGGCAGCATCTGTGACCTTAAACAGGAGTAACTGCCGCTTACCATCCCCACTACCCGGTCCTTCCAAACTCATTTTTTGGATATCTACAATTTTTGTAGAGGATATATAAATAGTATTCGGTTTGGGGCAAAATTGCTTTAATTGAGCAATATTTTAAAACATTAACTATATATCAAGTACCTGTCCATCATACCTTTATATGGCAACCATTATAGATGGAGAAGAAGAGATATCGGTGAGGGATAGAAGTGTAATAAAAGGGCAAAAGGGGCAGAATATCCAGAATAGTATCCGCATCGCTGTTTGCTCTGAGCTGCGCAGGCGAATCATCATCGCTTTACGCGAGGGCAAGAGGGCGCTGAGCGAGTTGAGGGATTCACTTGGGGTAAGTTCTACAACTGCGATACATGCATTGAGGGAGCTTGAGAAGGAGAATATAATCTTTCAGGACGAATCGAGGAGATATGGGCTGACGAGGATAGGGTATGTTATAGGATTAAAATTGAGTGATTTCATTGATGCTGTGGAAGTGTTGAAGAAGCACGAGGACTTCTGGCTTACGCACGACCTCAGCGGTATTCCACCGCATCTGCTCGAGAAGATCGGGTGGTTGAAGGGCTCAATTCTTATCGAAGATACTGCTATTGATATTTTTAAAGTCCACACAAGTTTTATTAACTTATTAGCGAGTAGTAAGCAGATAAGGGGTGTATCTTCTATTTTCGTTCCTGAGTATCCGTCCCTGTTTGAGAAGTTAATCCTGAAGAAAAAAGCTGATGTGGAACTTGTAATAACAGAAGAGGTGTTTAATAAAATCTTAGGGATAACAAATCAAAAACTATTAAAAAAGGCAATTAAGGATGAAAATTTCAAACTTAAACTATATACAGTGGAAGAAAACATAAAGGCTGCTTTTACTGTTACTGATTATTTTCTCTCCTTCGGACTGTTTCATGTTGATGGGTCTTATGACTACAATAGAGATATCATAAGCTATAATAGAGAGGCGATTGAATGGGGGAGCGAACTTTTTGAGTGGTATTTAAAGCGAGCAGAACGAGTTTTTTTGTGATTTTAACAGTTAATGCAATGCTGTGATATCCAGGGTAGCAGAGGACAGGAATATAAAAGACGCAGGTGTAAAAAAAGTTAGTTTTGACAATCTTTTTAAGAATATTTATTTATTATTTTATAAATTTGTGTCTTTATTGATTATAAGTTCTATATTTATTGCCATAAATGCTTCTTTATTAGCCTATTTCTCTTTCTTACTCTACAAAATAAGGGTTAATTTTAGCTTACTTCTTGCTTCTTTCTTTCTCACTTTTACAGTATACAACCTAAATAAACTGACGGACATAAAAGAAGATTTAGTAAATGTACCGGAAAGGGCGGGATTTATTGAAAAGAATAAATGTTTTGTTACCTGGGCTACGATAGTATCTTATTTTGCTGCTTTATCATTATCTTTTTTACAGAACCCTTTTGCTATTTTTATAATCCTTTTCCCTTTCGGTATCGGAATCATGTATAGCATAGAAATATCAAATTTCCGACTGAAAGACATAACAGGCATAAAAAATGTTGTAATTGCGTTAAGTTGGTCGGTTGCAGGGACTTTTTTCCCTTTAATAGTTTCCTTTCGAGACTTCACTCTGATCTCTTTGATTTTCTACTTTTTTTTCACCAAGTTATTCATCAACACGGTCTTATTTGACATTCGAGACATCGAAGGCGACAGAATGAGCGGGGTACGAACAATCCCGGTAGTATTTGGGCGAGAAAAAACGAAGAATCTTCTCCTTATCCTCAACTCGACACTCATACCATGGCTTGTGATCTCTTATCTCTCAGGCTTTTTTCATCACTATCTCTTCGTTTTAATCTTCTCTATTGCTCATGGATATGGATATATCTTACATTTTTGCAAAGAAGGGTTGAAAATAGGTAAATCACTGGATTTAATCGTAGATGGCGAGTGGATACCGGTGGTACTGCTGTGTGTTATGATGCAACGGCTTAACTTAAACTCCCATTACTTCTTCTCCCTTATCAGCCTTTTCAAATTGGTGGGATTGAAAGAAGGGTCATAGCCCCTGATCGGTCCCTCTATTATTCTCTTCCGCTTCCAGTCTATCTTCCAGCCATGCTCGTCCTCAAGCTTCTTCAGTAATTCATTCTTCGTCGCCACAGGGAGGTCAGTTGCAGTCCTTACAAATAGATGCCAGTCAGGCGGATAGGTCTTGAGATACTTCAGGCTCAGGTCTATATAATGCGTGAGCTTTATAGACCGTCCACGGTCTGTATCAGATGGTCGGAAGCATAATTTCGCAATCATCGGCAGTGCTTCTTCCACCGTCTCGCAAGCAACGAGCAAGTCCTGTGGTGCTGGCTCGAAATAAATCTCCGAACCATCAGTAGCATCTATTATCCTCCAATCCTCTTTTATATCCGGTCGTCCGAGGAACGCCCTCCGGTATTTCGTGCCATGCGGACCCACCACTGCGGGAATGCCCAGCCTGTTGAATCCGGTAGCGATAGAAGCCGCTTTCTGTGACATCGCACCCCATGCAACGCCACAGGCACCCACTCTGCTCAGGATATAATCGGCAATCTCTTCGTAATTGCCCCGCAGTGTCCTCCTCGCAAATATACTCGCTATCTTAATTGTAGCATCGTGTATATGCGCATTGGAGACGCAGGAGCCTATGTTAAGAACACCACCGGCATCGAACCTGCCATGATGCTGCTCATACACGGTCTTGCCCTCCTCATCCCTCCACAATGCCGCATCTATTGCCATGCAACCCGTGAGCGTGACTATATAGTTCCGTTCGGCGAACTCCTTCACAATCAGCCACGCATCTTTCGTCCCATCTGGATAATTACCACAGCCTATGGGTGCAATAACACCAGGTATAGTTCCAAGGACGATTGGTGCCCCGACCTCTCTTATCTCACTGTCCCATACAGGACCCCTGCCTATACGCATCCGCCCCTTCTCCTCTCTTAGCTGCGGATATGCCGCTTTCGTTATCACGTCCACTATCGGGATATGCTTCTTGCAGACCTGTTCACACCTGCCACAGCCGACGCATTTGTCAAACAGAGCAGCAAGCGGTTCTATACGCCCTGTTGAGGCACTTTGATTCGCTTCACCAATGGGAAGTCCATTGGGGCATGCAAGGGTGCAGTTCCCGCACTGCGTGCATTCACTCACATAATGTCTGAACTCTTCATCACTCAGGATCAGCCTCAGTGCTTTCCTCCTCTTGGCTATTTGCATTGCGGTCTTCACAGCCACCTCACCCACACGCTCAGGGTCTAATATCACAACGCCTGGAACTCGCTCGTTCACCAGGTCAGCCACTATCTCATCGGGATTATCATCAGTCCGGTCCACGAGCCCGTGCAATGCCTTATCGTTCGTTGCTATCAGAGGCGAATGAACCCTCTTGCACTGCTCTAATATATCCGCGCGGATGCATTGCTCATCCACCACCACGACATCCGCAATACCCGCTCGTATCACACGCAGTTGCCTGCCAAGTGCAGAAGCTATCTTTGCCTTTTTATATACACGCGTGGTGTCAATTGCGGTGCAGCAGATTCCTGCAAGTTCAACACTATCTTCAAGCCCATTATCCGTCAGATAATCACCAATATCAGCAGCAGGGGGGACATTATGCCCTATAACAAGTATAACTGGCTTATTGGTGTCTATTGTGCCTATCCCGACCTCGACCAGTGGCACATCTGGTCCCCCACCCTCATAGCTCGTGGGCATGCCATAAGCGGCAATCTGGATGATATCCGCAGCCTCTTTGCTCAGTGAGTCGAGCATGCCCATGTGTAGTGCCTTCGACTCGAAGTCCAAGTATGAACCCTCCTGACCCGTATGGAGCGCATCAGCCAACTGCACTATCTGCTCCTCAATATAATCAAATACGCGCTCATAATCGCCAATTGTGCGTGGTTTTATACCACATATCAGCCTTGTAAGCGGCGCTTCCACATTCACATTTGGTCCGAAGTCTATCGGCGTATCCCTCCCAAACTGCTTAATCAAATCATGGAGCAGATGCCTTCCATGTCCACAATGTGCACTACAGCCCACCAGACATGCGAGGAGAACTATTCTACCGTGCTGCGCATCCATTCTTATGCCGCATGCGCCCTTCTTATTGCCCGATAAATCGCATTTGCCATACGTGCAAAGACAGCACATATCGCAGAAAGGCGCATAAAAAGGCTTGTAGCGCTTCAGGAGCTTGAAGTCCCAATCGCGAAGCGTAGCGATACCAGGCATTGGGTGCGGTCCGAGCGGTTCCCATTCCTCCTCTTCCTCCTCTATCTCACCTATGCGAATCTGCACATTCTCCAATCCTGCGATTGTAAAGAGCCCGCCTTTCTTTAATAACTCCATCTTCCTTACCGCCTATTTACCCTCACTACCTTAAAAATTTTGTCCTTTTTGTTTTTGTACAGCACATGTAACATGTACATGTACTTGCTTCGCTCACCTCTCTCGCCTCTTTATCATCACGCATACGTCATGCACCACCTTTATGTTATTCTCCTCGCAGAAGCGTATTGCGCGTTTGGATTCGGAGCCAGGTTGCATCCATACTCGCTCTATTCCCAGTTCCTTGCATTCCTCAACTATCTTCTCGGTCACCACCGGCGGAACTACGGTATCAACCACATCGGGCTTCACGGGCAGTTCACGAAGCGAGTGGTAGCATTTATCACCGAGCACCTCATCAATATTTGGGTTCACGGGATATACCGTATAGCCCGCCTCCTTCAGGTCTTTATATACCTGATGCCCATATTTTGCTGGATTCCGCGATACACCAACGACCGCAAAGATATTCTCTTTCCTTAAAAACTCAGATATCAGGTCATCCATCACGCTCACGCATTCACTCATTCACGCATATATGTGTATGTGTTCTTCTCTATTCTTATTAAGAGTGGCGGTAGCGTGGAGAATATGCCGCACCGACTCCAGATCCGCCATCACCTCCTGCGGCGCTTCACATATCGCTATTGCACGCTCAGGGTCCTTCAGGAGATGCCCGGTAGTGATGCACACTATCTTCTCCCCACGGTCTATCTCGCCTGCGTCGTACAATTTCCGCAGACCTGCAATGGATGCGGCACTCGCAGGTTCCACACCTATACCCTCTGCCCGCGCGAGTAGCAGTTGCGATTCCGTTATCTCTGCATCACTCACCGATTCCGCAAGCCCACCTGAGTTCCGGATAGCGAGTAGCGCCTTCGCCGCGTTCACTGGATTTCCTATTCTTATCGCTGATGCAATGGTCTCGGGCTCAGGTTCAGGTATTATCTCCGTTCTTGCATCCTTAAATGCCCTCACTACCGGTTGCGCACCTTCAGCCTGGATACCGGTCATCATCGGCACGGAGCTGGTGATGCCCAGCTTCTCCAGTTCTAAGAAGCCCTTGTATATCGCACTTATGTTACCTGCATTCCCAACGGGCAGGATAACGCGATCAGGAATATCCCAATTTAACTGCTCCGCAATCTCAAATGCGATTGTCTTCTGACCCTCCAACCGGTATGGATTCACGGAATTCAACAGGTACAGGTTCTCCTCCTCACATAGTTCACGAACAACACGAAGCGCATCATCGAAATTACCGAGTAACGAGAGCACCTTCGCACCGTGCATCATCGCCTGTGCCACCTTCCCCAGTGCCACTTTACCCTTTGGGAGCAGCACATAGCATGGAATACCAGCCTTCGCTGCGAATATGGCGAGAGAAGCGGAAGTATTGCCCGTAGATGCGCACGCAACGCCCTTTACATGCAGCTCCATCGCCTTCGTCACGCCAACAGTCATCCCCCGGTCCTTAAAAGAACCGGAAGGGTTCAATCCCTCGTGCTTCACCCATAAGTCCCCGATACCCAACCCTATTGATTGAGCCAATCTATCACAGCGGTAGAGTGGTGTATCTCCTTCATTTATCGTTATCGGGCTTAGACTCGAACTCGAGCCCTCCTTAAATGGCAATAACGCTTTATACTTCCATACACCCCTCCCTTTCGCTTTTACTATCCGCTCATTGTCTATACTGGAATAATCATATTTGATATCCAGCAGTCCGTTGCATTTATCGCATGTATATATTATCTTGTGCGCGGGGAATCTCCTCCCGCATTTTATACATTCAACTCTGTATTCCATCGTAGTTATAGTTACATAATGGGTCCTCAGCCCATATATCTCCATATCGAGCGAAGGCACGGATACGGCATCCACCGCCACATAGCTCCTTGTACACACATGAGCCGCACTTACCACGTAAGAACTTCGTCTTATCACGAAATGCCTTTAATACCGGATTAGCAGCATCGTTCCACAGTTCGCTGAATCGCCTCTCTCGCACGTTCCCGATCTTAAACTCGTCCATCTGTGCGAACTGGCAGGGGTAGACATTGCCCGAAGGGTCAACGTTCGCTACCCTGTCACCGGCACTACATGAGTCACCGGTATATTGAAGCAGTCTCAAAGCATTTTCATACTCGGGATTACCTTCCTCCTTCAGTTTTTCAAGCAGATAGACACCATCCTGAGGCGCATCCACCGTAAGGATCTCCATCTGCTCAGGGTCCAGCTCACATGCGCGTTGATAAAGCAGCTCGAAGATTCGGTATGTCTCAAGCGGAGAGAGCTGCCTATTGTATATCTCCTTTCCCCTACCGCTGGGAACGAGCCAGTAAACGCAGAATCGCGGCACGTGCAACTCCTGCGATAGCTCCAGCAAGCTACCTATCTCCTTATAGTTATCCCTCGTCAAGGTGACCCTGATGCCGGATTTGAGTCCGATATCCGCGCAGTTGCGCAGCGCCTGCACTGCCTTCTTGAAGCATCCTGGCTGGTTCCTTATTCTGTCGTGCGTCTCTTCAGTCGCGCCGTCCAGCGATATACCCACATACTCGATACCGGACTCTTTAATCCTCATGGCAACCTCATGTGTTATCAATGTGCCGTTAGTGCTCAGAGCGGTCTTCAAACCATGTGCAGTTGCGTGATCGGCGAGTTCCCAGAAATCGCGCCTCATTAATGGCTCACCGCCTGTAAAGAGTAGCAGAGGTATCCTCATCTGTGCGAGGTCTTCTATGAATGCTTTTGCTTCTTCTGTTGTGAGTTCCCGGCTACGGCTATTATTATGCCCTGCTGTTCCGGCACTGATGTAGCAATGCGCACATGCGAGGTTACACATGCTTGTAATGTTCCAGAATACAACGGGTCTGCGCGTCTCAGCGAAAGCCAGTAATCTGCTTGGGACCTGATGAGGTGGCTTTTTTCGATGCTTCAGGGCATCACTGACCGTGCCTTTACCATGAACGAGCTGTGTTATGCGTATCATCTCTCTATGTAAGTAAATATAGATATCATTCAGGTTAAGTATTTATTTTATAGATCATTGTATTGTATTGATACAAAAATGAAGAAAGAAGAGCTAATACATCTGCATTTGTTATTGGCTCAGTTGAAGAAGTGTTGTGAGGAAAAGGGCATAGACTGTGATTTTGCAAGGTATAACGAGCTGGGTATCACACCCTTCCAGGTGCACAGGAGCAAAGAGGAGCACAAGCAGGCGATTTTTATTCTCGGCTCTGAGCTTGTGTCGCTGGCAGCGAAGAACAATCTACCGCTGTGGAAATAGTCCCGCCCGATAAGTCTGCCTTTTCCCTTCTCTGTTGGTTAGTGTGTGTTGGGGATAGGGGATAGCAAAAGGGTTTATCGCTGATATAATTTGTATTATTATAAATCTGAAGTTGTTATTATCCAGAGATAGAGTGGTGAAGAAGATGATGAATATAAGGCGTGGTGCATGGATTCGAGTAAAAAAACAAAAGCCTTTTATAAACATTTGTATTTAAATTTAAAATGCTTTATAAAAAGTAGGGAGGAAAGAAAGATGATAAAAACAGATATTGAAGTGATTGCGAAGAGAATACTGCCTCTGGTGATGATCCTGATATCAGTCATAGCAATATCGGTGTCATTTGTGGCGGCGGCAGAAGAAGATTTCGGCTGTGGCTGTCATTCAGATACAGAAGCAAACTTCAGTACATCGTTGCACTACACCGGTGCGGGAATGAAGGGCGAGTATGCGAAATTTGCGGCAAAAGAGTTCGGGATAGACATGGAAGAGTATTACGCAAAGTGGAACTGCTCTAAATGCCATGCCACCACCTGCGAAAAGTGCCATGGAGAGCACCCACATGAGGAGGACATGAGCAAAAATATCTCGACATGTGATCAATGCCACTACAAGAAGCAGTCAGCGACCTTTATAGGGGATATGCCAGCACATAAGAAAAAAGGACCAGCACCTGACATTCATTATGAGAAGGGACTAACATGCGCGGACTGCCATAATGCGGCTGAGGTACACGGAGATGGAAATGTATACACGACTCAGCTTGAAGCAGTGACGACAAAGTGTGAGGACTGCCACAACAGTCCAGGAAAAACTGTCAATAACATGTCGGTGACACAGTATTCAGCCGATATAGATGCGCACAAGATACATAAGGATAAACTCGACTGCATCGCTTGCCATTCGGGATGGACACTGACCTGCAAAAATTGCCATTTAGATACCCGTAAAGGTGCGCAGCCCGTGTCTGACGAGTTCTATCTTGGCGTGGCTTCTGATGGCAAGATAAAAACTTTCGTCAAGATGGAGGCTCTATATGATAATGCGTCCCATGTAGGATATGGCGAGTGGTTCTCGCACACGGTAACAGATAAGGCAAAAGACTGTGCATTTTGTCACGAGAGTAAGGAAGTGCTCTGCGAAGGCTGCGAGGGGGATATACTCGGAAAGGGTGGTTCGTTCATACCACAAGAGACGATAGAGCGGGTTTTAGCAGCGCCAATTGAAACGCCCACGGCAACACCTACAGCCACACCCGCAGCTTCACCCACAGCAACGGCAACGGCGACACCAACAGTAACGCCAGCACCTGCTGCTTCGCCCACAGCTACACCCGCAGCAACACCAACACCAAAACCAGCAGCAACACCAACGCCACCAGGCTTCGAGCTGATACTGGCAGTGGTTGCACTGGCAGCGATAGCATACCTTGTAAGAAGGCGGAAGTAAAAAGTAAGTTGGGTCCAGAATAGAATATATAGTGTGACTGGACCCTATTTTTTCCCTGCTGAAAATGGAAGGTGATGATTAACATGGCAGCAGAAGTGGAATGGGAAGTTACGGTTCCAGAAAAGCGGTTTAAGGATAAGTTATACTTTGAGAACCTGAAAGCGGTGGTTATAGATAGGAATATCTGCAGTCGGTGTTTAACCTGCGCGGCGATCTGTCCAGGAGGGATAACCGTTGTGGATGATCGTGTGGATTTCCCAGATTATGAGACAAGATGCATGGATTGTGGCGCCTGTGTACGCGTATGCCCGCGATTTGTTTATGAACCCAAGAGTGGTCTGGGCTCATACATCAGATTCATCGCCGGGCGTTCAAAGCGATTCACGGGACAGGATGGTGCAATGGTGAGCGAGCTTATGGTATCAGCAATGGAGATGGGAGTGATAGACCGTGGTCTATTTGTTAGTCGGGATGAAGATTGGGCAACTGAGGTATTTCATGTGAGAGAATCCGAGCAACTCAGTATTCCTACGCTCGGCGGCACGAAGTACACATTCGCGGATGTGCTTCCGGAATTGAAGAGAGCAGTAATGTTCACGAAGAGTGGTGTTGGTATTGTAGGAACGCCCTGTATCGTCTCAGGAGTCAGGAGATTGCAGCAGGAGTTCCCCATATTCCGCGATAGGGTGAAACTTCTCGTCGGCTTGTTCTGCACTGAAAACTTCCATTACAGTGATATCACGCGATATCTAAAGGATAAGGGCGTGGACTTCTCAAAACTCATCAAGACAGATATAACAAAAGGGAAGTTCATTGCCACGATGACCGATGGGGAAGTGAAATTCAAGGTGAAGGAACTTGAAGGGATTCTCCCGAGTGGCTGTAATGTCTGCACGGATTTCACCGCGGTGGAGAGTGATGTGAGTGTGGGCAGTGTGGGCAGTGCAAAGGGATTCTCTACGGTGGTTGTGCGAGAGGAGAATGCGGATAAGATCATAGACTACATCAGGGAGAAGGGTTATGCAGATTTTGGCGAAGCAGACCCGGCACAATTGGATTTCCTCATCAATCATAAGAAGGCGAGAGCGAAGAATATACCCCAAGAGTAACCTATTTAAATTCTTTGAAAGTCATTTAATTGATTATCAGGATGATAATAGGTACTCGGGGCAGTAAATTAGCGCTATTACAGACTGAGAAGGTCTGTGAACGATTGAAAGAGCTGGGCATTGAGTATAAGCTAAGGATAGTGCGGAGTTCAGGCGATGTTATGCTGAACAGGTCGTTATACGAAATGCCAGACAAGGGCGTATTTGTAAAGGAACTCGATGTGATGCTGTTAGATGGAAAAATAGACATTGCTGTTCATTCTATGAAGGACATACCACTCGAAAGGGATGAGAGATTGGAGACTGCTGCGGTATTACCACGTGATTCACCTTTTGATGCTCTCGTATCGGATTATAATCTGAATGATATGCCAGAAGGTGCAGTAATAGGGACATCGAGCGTGAGGAGGCGATTCCAGATGCTGAACTACATGGAAGAGCGAGGCATAAAGATAAGGATAGAGGATATAAGGGGCAATGTTGATACGCGTCTCAGGAAGCTCGCAAATGGTGACTACACCGGTGTGCTACTCGCGGAAGCAGGGCTTCAACGGCTGCAGTCCAGGGTGAATTACGAGCGATTGGACCGGGACCCGTTTGTGCCTTCGCCCAATCAGGGCATCATCGCTGTCGTAGCGAGGAAGGATAGTGAGGAGAGTGAGCTCCTGCATCAAATTGAGGATGTCAGCACGCGAATCGAGGCTGATGTGGAGAATGAGGTATTAAAAGTGATTGGCGGCGGCTGTGCACTTCCTGTGGGTGTGCATGCTTCCTGTGTCAATTCATCCATTGGATTATCCATATACATAGGCTACTCAGGTAAGAGATACATCCTAAAGAAGACTGTTCTTCCCAATGAGGGTTATTTAGAAGCTGCTCGTAAGTTCGCTATTGAGAGTGTGGATGAAGGGCTAAAGGAACAGGAACAGGGTTAAAATGGTGCCCACAAAAGACCCGCAGACGATTCTGACTTCTATCTTCAATTACCGTTCCTTCAGGTCGAAGCAGAAGGCGATAATTGAGAATGTATTAGCTAACAGGGATACGCTGGCTATTCTACCCACCGGTGCTGGTAAGTCGCTCTGTTTTCAGATACCTGCATTGATGTTTGAGGGGTTGACCATAGTTGTGAGTCCATTAATCGCATTGATGAAAGACCAGGTGGACGGGCTGAGGAGGAGAGGTATTCATGAGGTGGCGTATCTCAATTCCGCGCTACAAGAAGCAACAAAGGAGCGAATATACGCATTATTGAAGCGTTCAAGGCTGAAGATACTGTATGTTGCGCCGGAGACGTTTGTGGATAACAAGTTGATGAGTATACTCAGGGAGAGCAATATCAGCCTGATAGCAATAGATGAAGTCCACTGCATTTCTGTTTGGGGTCATAACTTCAGACCTGATTATTTACGCCTGGGACGTGTGATAAAAGCGTTGCACAACCCTCCTGTGCTCGGACTGACTGCGACAGCGACGGAGAAGGTGCAGGAGGACATCCAGAAGCAGCTGGGCATCAGGTGCGATGTGTTCAAGGACAGTTTTGACCGCAAGAATCTACTCTTCTCTGTTATCCAGCTGGAAAGTGAGAACGAGAAGCGAAAGCTTCTGATAAGGTTTCTGGAACAACTTGAGGGTTCCGCGATCATTTATGTCAATTTCACACGCACGGCAGAGGAGCTGGCTAAGTTCCTGACCGAGAATGGCTTGAATGCGAGATATTATCATGGACAGATAGAAGATAAGGAGGAGAGAGGGAATATCCAGAACGAGTTCATAAGTGGCAAAACGCGAATAGCTGTTGCCACAAATGCGTTTGGAATGGGCATTGATAAGGAGGATATACGTGCAATCATCCATTATAACCTGCCAAAATCTATTGAGAACTATTATCAGGAGGTGGGACGCGCAGGACGTGACGGAAAGGAGGCGTATTGCATCCTGCTTTATTCAAAATTGGATGAGATTCGGCTACGGAAGTTGATTCAGTACAGTACACCATCAATGAAACAGGTCAGGGCGGTCATGGGACTGCTGGAGCGCGGGATAGGGAACGTGCTGTATGTAAATGAGAAGCGGATAGCAGGGGAGCTGAAGTTGAACGAGGTACTGATGCGAATAATTCTGTATCAACTGGAGCGAATGAACGCGATAAAGACATATTTCAGGGTCTTTCGGCATGCTGCTGTGACTGTGAGGATGACGGAACAAGAACCATCGGAGGTACAGGTGTATACGCCGGAAATGAAGAAGATACTGGATGATGCATATTTCAAAGCGAATAAATGGCTGGACCTGGAATTGCTCAGTGGTTCTACGGGCATATCCGTATCGAGATTGAACAATATTTTGAGGGATATGAGGAATGCAGGGTTAATAGAACTTGTGGAGCGAGATTTCTGCACCCCTGTAAGGGTTTATCCAGCAATAAAGAATATAAATCTGTTAGAGCTCCAGGAGACCTTCTGGCGATTGGAAGAGAGCAGCATGGATAAGATAGACAGGGTGGTAGAATACGTGATTAGCGGAGAATGCAAAAGGAAGTTCATCCTGAACTATTTTGGTGAGGCTCACGATGGGCGATGCAATGCCTGTAGCATCTGTAATCCGCAACTAAGGGAGTTAGCGGTGTCTTAACCTTAACCAAAAACCTTCCCAAGAAAATACAGAAGACAAAGGATCAAAATCAATATTAACAGTGCTATGATGAGATAGGGCAATAACTTAATGATCAGCCACACGATGCCCAGAATAATGAGGATGCTCAGCAAGAGTAACACCAATGCCGGTATTCCATTTCCATTTAGAAACCATGAGAATCGCATTGGGGTGCACCCCAACCCCAATCACCCATATCAGCGTCTTCAAAATCGTCTATGACAGGGCTCGTCAAATCCGATTTCGTGGGATATTCTCCACCAAACATTTCTTTAATAGCATAGTATGCCTGCTTCCTCCTCAGTGTATAGTTATCCGGGTCGGTGCCATTAACTGCAATTACACCGAACCACTCTTCAGGGTCATTCAGGTCGTGGGAATTTTTATCATCTCCAGCACAATTATTCTTCCACCATTCATCGTTCCACTCGAAAACAATACCGCCCAAACAGCCCGCTCTAACGATGTCGTTCCATCGCTGTTTTATACAATCGGCTTGCTCTTCTTCACTATTTCTACCATAACCACAGTTTCCTGAACCATTTGGACTGGTGCTATAGCCGAATTCTGTGATTAAAATGGGTTTATCAGGATATTTCCTTTTTAAATCGCATAAATAGCCATAATAACCTCTGCTCACAACCTTTGGCGGCCAGTAGGAGTAGACATTAAAACTTATCACATCGAAGAAGGACAGGTCGAGATAATCTAACGGAGGCCAGTTTGCGTGAGTTACAAAATGGTTTGGGTTAGAATCAAGGGATTTAGCATAATTGTATAGTTCTTCCAGGAATTTTTCGGTTTCCTCCTTTCCGACTTTTTCAACTACGTTTTCGTTCAATTCATTCCCGATGCACCAGCCAATTATGCACGGTTTATCTTTGTCCCTGTTAATGACTTCAGCGATATGGTTCTTGCATTCGTTCTTGAAGGTTTCATCTGAGAAGTTGCCATCTGTATGTATCCATATTCCCTCTATCACTTTTATTTCATGTTCCGCTGCATTATCCAAAATCTCCTCTGGAATCCAATCGTAAGTGCGAATAGTGTTTATATTCGCGTGTTTCATCCACTCTAAATCTTGAGAGTAGTTGGTTTTTCCGAATTCGGAGCAGTTTTCGCCGGGCATGTGCGGACTGTAGTTAATGCCCTTGATAAAATCAAAAGCGTTAGCGGTTTCAGTTCCTGCGAACATCGTTGCTAATATCAGAATAACTGCAAATACCGGTGCTGAGAGTAAAATCACAAATAATAGCAGGTTTTTCACTCTTATCATGTTCGGATACCGCAGTTATGGTATAATCGAATAGCAGGAATCCAATCGTCGTAAATTTTTCCATTCGCATCTGTGAACGTGGTGCAATTTATCAGTCCACCTGTGACTGGTTTACTTCTTGCATGGATTATCTGTGGATAAGAGCCTGTTCTGATAGTGTAGTTGTAAACTTCGTCTTTTACAAGCGTGAATGGTTCATTAAAGGAGATGTTATGCCAGTCGTCTACATAGCCGTTCCAGGTCGCGTTTATGTCCAACGAAGAGTTCCATATTCTTGCATATTCGGTATGCCCGCCTGTGCCGGGGCATGGGTAGGTGTAAAGCATGCGGACAGTAATGTTTTTGTTTGGCTTTATTGTGCCGTTGTGTGTGCCGAAGATGGATGGATATGTTCCAGGACCAGTATCAAAGATTGTTGATATTGGGGCCCATCCACTTTCTTTGATGAACGGATAACGGTCTTGTACACCAGCGCTACCGCTAATATTGATATAAGGGCTGTCTCCAATGCCATCACTGCCAGTTATGTTTTGGTATTGTCCATGATACAAATCCACGCCTGTGTAATCGCTCCAGTAGTTGCCACCTAATGGATAGCCGTTGTCCCACGAATTATTATATCCGGTACAGTATGCTTGTTTTGTGTTATTTATCATGTTATTATGATATATTAAATTGTTGTACGATACAAATAGGTATATACCTGTAATAGTGTTTGATTTAACGTCATTATTTGCGACCATATTGTTCCTTGAAGAATACATTATTATGCCATGTTTGTTGTAATAGGCAGTATTATTTGTGAGTGTATTGTTGTTTAAACGTCCCATCTCTATACCAACACGGTTGTTTGAATAGGCAGTATTATTTGTGACCATGTTGTTGTTTGACTCATCCAAAGATATACCACTCCTGTTGTTTGAATAGGCAGTATTATCTGCGAGTATGTTGTTATCTGAATAAAACAAATTTATACCATTTCCCCATGAAGCCATCTTTGTGCCTGATGCAATATTATTTGTGAGTATGTTGCTGTCTGAATAATGCAAGTATATGCCAAACCACTCATTTGAATGGGCAGTATTATTTATGAGTATGTTGTTATTTGATTTCGTTAGGTATATACCCATATAGTTGTTCGATACGATTACATTTTCTACTTTCGAATCGGTAACATAAGCAAAAAAAACGCCTTGACGGTTATTTGTTATGGTTAAATCTCTAACTGTAATATTACTTGAATTTACAACTCCAACATATCCTGCATTACTCAAAGAATCGATTACCCGGTTTTTTTCATTTACTAAATAATATATTGGCTTTCCATTTACTATATTTGATGTGTCAATGTCCTGAATGTAGTCAGCTAAAATATTTCCATCAACATCGAAATTATATAGATTGTTATTCATTCTGTTATTTCTGAGTGTGCTATATTCACTAGATAATCTTATGCCATTGTGGTTACTCGATACTGTATTATTTGTAGGTATATTAGATGAACCCCTCAAGTTTATTCCATACTCATAGTTCCAATTAGCAGTATTATTTATAAGCACGTTATCATAACCGATAAAATCAAAGCCACATCCGTTGTTCGATGCTTTATTGTTTCTGAGTATGTTGTAATTTGAAACATATATAAGGCCTGATGCCTTTTTATATGATTTAATACCAGCTTTTTCATTCGAATTGGCATTATTATTTATGAGCGTATTGTAGTCTGAATAACCCCCCAAGTCTACGCCATCGCCATTGTTCGAATTGATATTATTATTTGTAAGTGTATTATTACAA
>Ga0190306_1000173_pt1 | contig 24796 bp, 25 predicted proteins | sample 48700734_MG_FD_161657 | JGI IMG/M metagenome (GOLD analysis project Ga0190306, IMG submission 161657) | Hydrothermal vent sediment bacterial communities from Southern Trench, Guaymas Basin, Mexico - 4870-07-3-4_MG | ecosystem: Environmental > Aquatic > Marine > Hydrothermal vents > Sediment ... | reverse complement strand
GTAATTGAAGGTGAGTCCTATAGAAGGAGGCAAAGAGTAAGTGTCCAAGAAAAATAGTAAAGGACTTATCTCTAAAGTGGGTAATTAAAATGGCCCATAGGGTGGGTAATAACCCTGGCCCTTGACAATTTATTAGAGGATGAAGTCATTAAGTTGTGACCCTATCCTAAGCTATATGGATGGCGGTGAATTTCTCATTATAAGACGTAGACTTAAAGGAAATCAAAATGAACTGCATCGCTTAAGGGGTATTTCAAGGGAGATATACCTCTTTTGTGATACCCCAAAACACCTTAAAAGGATCTCTGAGAGATTTTGTAGTATTAGTCAAGAAAAATTGCTTAATTTTTTAAATTCATTGGTAGATAAAAGGATTATGTTTAAAGAGGGCAATAGATTTTTAAGCCTTGCTGTGAGAGAGAAATTATATTGACAGTGTATGGAGATAAACCGGTTCTGTTTTTTATAACCTAAGTCTTCTCCAATTCCAAGGCTATTTTTGAGGGGATCAATTTTTAAAGGCACGTAACAACTTAGCCCTGAGATGCAAAAAATAGCATTATTTCTCATTCCATTCTTCAATTTTAGCCCCTATTTGAGTAAGAGTTTCTTTAATTTTGGCATCTAAAGTAGTTCTGTCCAAGCCCCTTGAAGCATAAGCTTTTATTTCAAGGGTAATTTCTGGCTCAGCCCCTTTGTCTTTTAAAGGAGTGATAATGCCAGCTATGATGCTATGGAGTTTGTCCCAGGGGATTCGGGCCTTAAATTGAAGTGTGGTAGGCAGTCTCTTTGGAGCAGGAAAAAGGGTGTAGGAGTTTGTCCATCCTCTACTACCCTTTTTTCAACCTTTTGTTGGAATTGCCTCTGTTTTAGCTATTCGGCAATCTCTGGTCTCAGAATAATTGCTTCTTCAGGAATACGCTCCACTGTTTGTTTAAAGTAGATTTCATTTTCAATTTTAATCCCTAAGATGCCTGTTTTTGCACCATTTATCACTGCTTCTTTAAGAACATTGATGTTTTCAAGCAAAGGTAGCCCTGGCGTCTTTAAAAATATTTCAAAAACTTCTACTAATCCTTTTTCTGCTTCTGTATTCCCAAAGGCCTTTTGCAAGATGTATTTAGGAGTAATGTGTCGGAGTAGTTTTTCTTGTTCTTCAAGAAATGTTTTAATCCTTTTGGTTATTAACTCCATTCTCCCTATAACAGGTAAACCCATATCATACCACAATATCCCTTGATGGCTCATAAATGCCAGATGCCGATAGGCGGATAAAATATGAAATGGTAATGATTTTTCTGTGTCTTTTATTTTTTCTTTTAATTCTGCTGCCCGCTGTGGTGTCAAAGTTTTCATAAGCTCTATGTCTTTTTGTATCTGGTTTAGGGCTAAATACCGTTTTAAACTTTTTTTAAGATACTCCATTGTGAGGTATCTAAAGCTATGACAAAAAGGGTATTCTTATACACTCTAAAACCTATGCCCGCCTTTTCGTAAATTTCTTTAACAAATATTTCTGTCTCACGGTGTGGATAAAAAAATGCAGGAGAAAGAAGTGCCAATTTAAAATGCCTTGTATCTGGAATATCTCTTGTTTCCTGTGGCCAGAGGTATATTTCAAATTCCTGCCCAATCAGTTTTTTTAATTGATTTTTTAAGCATTCATTAACTTCCTCTTCTGATAAAGTCTCTTCACGGTCAATAATTACCCGGTTTAAATTAGGCTCATTTTTGAAAACATAGAGCTTGCCTTCTGCATGGAAGTACCAGAGTTCTTCTTCTAGCTTTTTGACCCCATCACCGATAATTGCACGCTCAATGGCCTCTCTTAAGCAAGCTACTCTGAGCCATGGCAAAGTTATCCCTTTTCTTTCTCCGCCACTAAATGAATATAAAAATACTGCTGTGGCAATACCTTGAGCCAAATTGTATTTTTCATATTCACTGCCCATATTTTTATCAATACGCATAGCCTTTGCGTTTTTATTGGCAATATCTGCAGCAATAATACCATCATACTCATTACCAATGTGTTTGATAAACTCTCTTCTTATATTAGAATTAAGCAAGTTTACTAAGCATGATTGGATTAAAGGTGAAAAAACTTGCCTTTTATATAAGTCTGCCACTACATGGGCTAGAAGTCTTAGCACCCCTCTTGTGCGCTGAAAAGTAGACAAAGACCCCCATCTCTCATAAAGCACATCAATCAATTCAGGATGAAATGGATAGGCACGCTCTATTTTCTCCCGATAATCTGTTTCTTTAACTTCTGCTGGAACATCACTGCCAAGTTGCTGATAGAGCATAAAATACCACTGTGCTACTTCTTTTCTTATTTTCTCCTCTCCCAGGTCATCAAATAGCCTTTTTCTAATGACCTCATAGATTTCCATTCCTTCTACTGGTGTAGCAATAGTTTCTATTCTGCCTGTCACTTTTTGTAATTGGATTAGTACCTTCTCAGCGCTTTCGTCATATTGCTCTAAGGCACTGGTAGGCAGAGTAAAAACTAAAGCAGTATTTGGACAGACAGCTACTGCCTCAGAAATCTCCTGCAGAAAGGCCAGTGTTTGACCTTGGGTGATTTTTTCTGTTTTTTCATGGCGATTTGCCTTAACAATGTATTCTAAGATTTCGTCAATTAAAATTAAAGCAGGCCCTGATTTTTCAAAAATCTCATATATCCGTTCTTTGCCTGGAGCAATTCTTCTTTGGTCATGCTCCTTTATGATTTCATAACAGCTAAGCTGATAAGCAATTTCACCCCAAGGAGTTTTCCCATGAACAACATCAGCATGTGTGCCCACAAAAACAGCCACTTTAGCTTGAGGAAATTGAGACAGCCTTGCTGTGCCTAAGATATATTCTACAGTAAATTCATGTCCAATATCCTTGCCAGATTTTATGAGATGATAAAGGGCAAGCAGAGCATGAGTTTTGCCACCACCAAAAGGAGTTTGAAGTTGAATAACACCTGGCACATCTTTGGCTCCATTTAATCTTTGCAAAACATTAACAAGCAGATTTTCTAATCCCTTAGTTAGATAAGTCCTCTGAAAAAAGGTTACTGCATCTTGGTATTCATGTGGTGCCTTATTATATAAAACATCTCCCAAGTCAGCCGCAAAAACCGCCTCATCAAATCTATTCTCCCTTATATCCCTATGGGGTAATACCACTTGCCACCAAGCTGGTAGGGACATTATTAATCCTCCAAAATTTTATTCTCCAAACATTTTTAGCTGTATAAATCTTTGGCTATTGGCCTTTTTATAATAGGTTTCCCTGCCATAAACAAAGCCTTGCAACAGTCTTTTTTCTTCATCACCTTCAGGCAGAACTTCAGAAATACCCTGTGCTACCTGCCAGAAGTGAGGATTTTCCAAATGACCTGTAGAAGTAAGGAGTTTAGCAACCTTATCCCGTTTTTCATCTTTCCAATAAATCAGCGCCTTATGAAGAACATCTACCATATTCTCATATTTTTCTTTGCTTAAAAAATCTCTTCCCCGCTCCTTTGGCCCAAGCACCCGAATAAACTCCTTTTCCTTTTTGATAAAGCTATCCTTTCCCCAGTAATTACTTAGCTCTAAGCCCACTGCCTGGGCTAAAAGCCTTGCATCATCAAATATCACCTTGGCAGAATTAAATGTCCAGCGCCAAAGGATGTAAAATCTGGTCTCTGTATCTATACTACCTAATTGCGGATTTTTAAGAATCTTTGATAAGGCATATTCACTGACTGTCTTTCTCATAAATTTAAGCAATTCTTTTATTTCTACCCTTTCACCTGAAAGTTTTTCTACTCTGGCATATCTGCCAAATATCTCAATCGCAGGACCAATTGCTGAAATAAAAAAATCTGCCCCAGAGATACCCTCATTCCAGAACTGTTCAAGTTTTTCCTTAATCCTTTCTTCAATGAGAGGTTTTAACTCATGAAAATAAGCAGTTTTGTTACTTGTCCGCTTACGGCAGAGCATATAAATGGAAGAAGCAAGGGCAGCAGATGCCTTTGCCCTAAGCCTTGATTTCATTTCTGTATCCAAGGGCCAAGAAGCAGTTAAATAAAGTCCAGCCTTGAGTAAGGCATCAATGATTGTCTCCCAGGCCTCAGTAGATTTATGCGCAAAGACAATGACAGCAATCCCTTCTGGCTTTAATACACGATGAATCTCTTTGAAAGCCTTTTCTATCTTTTCCTCAAATGCCTTCTTGCCAGTCTCATAACCCCCTTGATGAGTATAAGCGACAATCTCTTCTGCTTTTGGTGTAAGTGGTGTAGCAAAAAGTTCAGGATATAAATCACCAAGTGTTCTTTTTAACCAGACATAAAAGAAATCAGAAAGATAAGAATATGGCACATTGTCGTAATAGGGTGGGTCAGTGATAACGGCGTCAAAGGTGTCAGGAAGATAAGGAAGGGAAGTGGCGGATGATTGAACCACGGTCGCAGGCGTTGATAATGTATTTACTATTCCTCTCAACAATTTGGTGATTTGGTCAAACATACTCTTAAAAGTTCCCTGAGAAACAGGAGAAAAGAGATTAAGTTCAAAATAGTCCCATGTCATAGGAAGTGCCTGGCGAGCAAATGTATTGCATGTATTTTCAACATGATTGAACCATCTTGTAAGACTGCTTTCAAAATCAGAACAGCGACTTAACATTAACCCCAAATAACTCACTACTGCCTTCGCATATTCTGCCTCATATCCTTGTTTAATCATCTTTTTGTAGGCCAGACGCACCTTTTCTACAAAACAAATCAAAGCAAGTTTCTGGCGGGCATTAAATAGATCGCCCCATTTTAAAATACCATATCTTTGTACACGAAAACCTAGTGTTTCTTTAGGTGGTAAAGGCTCATCTGGCACTGGGTCAAAGCCCCATTTTTCAAACAGCTCTTTTTGTTTCTTTTCTAAATAAACTTCTGCAGACTTAAAAATTTCTATGTCTTTTTCCGTCGCAATACGATAAATCTTTCCCGTTTTATCAGGATAATGCAATACAACTGCTACCATCCTTTGCCCAGATTTTCCCTCTTGAAAGAGCTTACGCACGGTTTTATCATCAATACCACTATCACAAACAGGACAAACAACCTTTGCCCTAGAAACAGTGCCTTTAGTTGGGTCAAAATCTGGATTGTCCACTATTTTAAAGTAAATTTCTCTTTTTTCTTTATCAGCAATAAGCTTTAAGGCAATTTTTTTATTTTCTTTTTTTGCCAGCCAGGTCTGACGCATTAAGGGAATTTCTACCCCACAGCTAGGGTTTTGACAGGGAATTGTCCTTGCCCAGATATAACCAACAGGTATAGCACCATCTTCATCTTTTGGATAAAATTGACCAATTTCTTTTTTAACTTCTCCTAAAACCCAATTTCCCCATTTTTTTACTGCTTCAAGCAGAGGATTAACATCTTCTTTTATAAGTTTTCCTTTAACTTCCTTTTTTACAGGTTTTCCATATCTTTGTGGATATTCTAAAGTACATTTTAAAATCAATACAGCTACTGGATTTAAATCACTGGCATAAGTTTCACAGCCAAGCCTTAATGCCTCTAACGGAATGGACCCACCGCCGGCAAATGGATCTAAAACCTTTGGTGGTTTACCACCGTTGGCCTTTAAAATTTCCCTTCTAGCCCTTTCAATAATTTTTTTATTTAAAGAATTTTCCCATTTGGCCAGATATGTATAATGCAAAATATTAGATGGCTGTTTTCCTTTACTAGACCCAAGCCATTTTTTATATTCATCTGAAAAGATAGCAATAAATTGCTCTTTTGCTATCCTTTCTTCTTCATTCTTGGGTGCAGGAATTAAAGACGCATAGATGGTAGCCCTAGAAACCACAAGCGGCCGCCTCGCCCACCAAATATGCAAGGTAGAAATATGTCCGTGTCTTATATTCTTTTCCCTTGCACCTTCAGCACTCACTGCCTTTATAGGAAAATCAGTTTCAATGAAGGTCTGCATCTGATTTGTTCTCCTTATTAATTTGTTTTTCCATATTCTTAATAAAGGTTTCTATAGCTATCTTTTCTTTATCTTTTATAATCAAAAAGCGCTCATTAGCTTGCAGAAGTTCTTGAATAATTTTTTCTCTAATTTCATAAATGGACTTTTCGGATGCAACGTGTTGTATAACCACTGAAAGAATTTTACCCCAAGGTTGTGGAACCAATTTTCCAGCTAATTCTGACACTGGTTTAGCAAGTCCTTTTAAAGAGCTTTTCCCCTCAAAACCAATTTTTATTTCCTCAAAAAATTGATGCAATAATGCCTCTTCACTAGAAAACCACCACGGATTGAAATTAATGATTGTAAGCTTTTGTCCCTCAGATTTTTGTTTTAAATAATATTGTACAAAATTAAGGACAGTGGTTTTACCTGCTCCCCATAGTCCACAAACAGCAAAAATCAAACATTTAGGTGTTTCTACTTTACAAATAGCATCTGCTAAATGCTCCGCAAACTTTGCATACCCAAAAAAGTCATCCTGTGGATTCTTTAAAGGTTCATCTGTTAAAATTTGTTTTATTTTAGTAGTATCTTCACTTGCTGTTATCATTGTGATTCTATATTCTCTCTCTCCAAAAATTCCCTCACTTTTAAAATAGGAATACCTTGAAAATTTTTTAAAGATAAGAGGTGTCTATCTCCAGAAATAATACAATCGGCATCTCCTTCTGCAGCGCATTCTAGAAAAATGTTATCAGTTGGGTCTTCTTTAATCACATCAATTTTAGTTTTTACATGAACCCAATGAGTATGTCTTCTTATATCAATCAAAATAGGAAATATTTCTTGAGCAGTTAAGCCAAATTTTTTGTGGCTTAATACTCTTATCAATTCTTTACTCATATCATCTGTAAAAAGCATGATATATTTCCCTGCTCTTATATACTCATAAAGCTTTCTTGGTGCTCCTTTCCAAAAAAGAGCAGAAATAAGCACATTAGTATCCAAAACCAAGCGTTTCAAGCAACCCCTCTTATTTCATGAATAATTTTTTCAATGTCTTTTTCTGTTAAATGGCTAAATCCTTTTTCTTTAGCTAAAGTCTCGGTATAAGAAAATATATCAGGTCCTTCTACAGGTAATAAAATTACTTCAAAGGTCTTTCCCTTTTCTTTAGCTATATCTTCTGGTAAAGAAAGATGCCCGTCTTCTAAAACTTTTCCAATAAACCTTCTTATCATTAGTTTTCCTCCTTAACTTAATTTTACCCCTTCACCGCCTTTTCCTTCCAGTCTCTCACAATATACCGCACAATGTCTATTTCTTCATCAGGCTTTAAGTGCTTAGCAGGGTTTTGAATAAGGTAGAGTTCTGGTGAGGAAGCTGCATTTGTTATAACATAGAGCCAGTATTCATCGCCTAACCTTTGCGCCATTATCCACTCATTAGGCGTTAAGGCAATTGCTCCTTCTTTAGCCCTGGCTTTCACCTCAATATAGCGATAGTTTTCTTGTATATCTTTTGATCGAATATCATAGCCTAGATTTAAAGAAGATACATCTTCTGGCATTCTGCCTTGTGATTTTTCATAAGACATCGCTATGTCCATGCCAATTTTTTCAATCTCTTCATCTGTTTTTAATTCATCCTTTATGGTTGATTTAGGTATAACTCTTGCTACTCCTAAAATTCTTGGTGTTTCAGATAAAAGATGATTCTCAGCACTGATTTCCTTTAGAAGTCTTTGTTTTTTGCACTCCAAATCGTGTTTCTTATGTAACTCCCTAGCAATAACGCTTTCTGGGATGTTTTCTCCTTTTGCCCGCCGAATTTCATATTCTGCTAATTTTTCTTCTGATTTAAGAATAAGGGCATCTAAAGAACGAATGCCATATTTTTGTTTTATTTGAGCATCACGCTTACGACTTACAAGCAAGTCCTGCCGATATGCCTCAAGTCCTGTCTCAATAATAAAGGCAATTACTTTATCTTCATCAAGCTCTATGTTTTCTATATTTTCTACAATCTCATTTGCTGGTCTTAAATCCCAAAGAATACCAGGATTAATTAGCTCCATTCTGTCATCTTTTGTTTGATAAACAGCAAAAAGCCTTTTGCCTACAGGTTGATTATTCCCATCTTTTATTCCTGCTTCTAAAAACCAGATAACACCATCTCTTTTTCCTTCAAGATCAAAAAATAAAGCTCCTTTTTCAGCATCTAAGGCAAATTCTTTAAATATTTTTTCAATAACTGCCTCTAGCAAAGGGTGTCCTAGAGCAATAAACTCTGTCTGCCCTTTAAATGCCTTTTCTTTATCAAAAGAAAGTTTATTATATTCCCTGTTCACCTCTCCAAAGCGAGTTTTAAATTCATAAGTTTGATTGCGAAGAGATAAAGGTACTTGAGAAATTCGCCAAAAACCATCTTGCCGTTTTTCCATCTTAATGTCTAAATTTTCTGCTGCTCTTTTAAAAAAAGCCTCCACATATTCAGGTACTAAACGGTTTTCTCTAGCTTTACGTTGTTCTCCCAATATCCTAGTTAAGTCTATGTGACGTGTGGCTAAGGCTTCCATTGTTGCTTCTTTTATCTTCTTTATAGCCTCCTCATCAGGAATACGCTCAAAGTCATCAAGGATGTCATCTAAGGTGCGCTTATTAGAAATGGCTTCCAAGATCAAATCTTTTAAACTTTTGCCTGGTAAAATATCGCCAATGACATCAAACACTCTGTCACTGCCTAAATGTTCTTTCATGCGATTTAACTTTTCAAAAAGGCGTTCCAAAATCGCTCCTTCACGGGTATTTACAGCAACCAAATTGTAAATGTGCACTTCATGCTGTTGACCATAACGGTGAATCCTTCCCATTCTCTGCTCAAGACGATTTGGATTCCAGGGGATATCGTAATTTACCATAAGCCAACAAAATTGTAGATTTATACCTTCACCTGCAGCTTCAGTTGCTACCATAATTTGAGCATGATGGCGAAATTCATTTTCTGCCCTTATCCTTTCATCTAAGCTCATTCCACCATGAATAAATGTTACGCTATAATGCCATTTTCGCAGCTTTTCTGCCAAATATTCCAAGGTATCTCTAGATTCAGTGAAAATTAAAAGCTTAGTTTCAGTTCCTTTTAAGCCTTCTAAAAATATTACCTTTTTTAGTTCATTTAATTTTGTTTCGCTCTCTTTCTTTTCTACTTCTTTAGCTAAAAGAATAAGCTCATCAATCTTGTTTATTTCCTCTTTAAGCTCTTCTAGCAGAGGTGAGTTTTTCTAAAAGTTCTTCTTCTTTTTGCCACCGTTCTTTTTCAGTAAGGTCTTCCAGATATTCCTCAGTATAGCTGATTCCTTCTTGAAGCAGTTGTCCCTTTTCATACAATTCTTGCAGCCGTTTTTTCCTTCTTTCTAATGACTTACGCACTGCTCTAACACTAGAAGCCAAACGCCTTTGCAAAATTACCATTGCAAAGGCAACATTGCGTTTTTCTTGTGAAAGAATACAGGGATAAAATGTGTTAGTTGTAATGCCTACCGCTTCTATTTTTGTTTTATCTTTTCCTATATTCTTTATAGAGAGGACTTTGAGCCTTTCCTGCCAAAAAGGGCCATCAAGGATAGAGCCTGGTGTAATGGTCTTACCCAATGTGTATGCCCCCCATTTATTGCCCCTGAGATATTTTACTGGAAGTGAGGTACTAAAGCAAGAGTTAAACGATACAGGGGTTTCACCTTCTCACCAATGAGAAAAGAGGCTGCGTGGCGGATTTGGTCATGCATCCAAAAGGGGGGCAAAGGGTGCAGTGACTGTCTTCTTTATGAAAAGTGCATCTATCAAGGGTATTTGAGTCAAGCCCTCCTTCTAGCCACTTTATCAAGGCCTCTATGATGTCACAGCCGTAGCTTCTCAAAGTCGTTTGTTAACTTTTTTATATTTTCATGACTAACTGTACGGGAGGTTTAAAAAAGTTAGCAAAGCCCCCTTCTATATCGGTGAGACAGTGCTTAGGAGGGAGAAAAAGGTTATTGAACTTCCCCTAACTTAATGTTTTGTGGAAAATCATGGACACCAAGGCAGATTTGCTGGGGTGTCCAATCTCTTAAAATGCTGATTATTACTAGCGCGCCCGGCAGGATTTGAACCTGCGACCTACGGATTAGAAGTCCGTTGCTCTATCCGCTGAGCTACGGGCGCTCACGAATATGCGCCCGGAGGGATTTGAACCCCCGACCTACGGATTCGTAGTCCGGCGCTCTATCCGCTGAGCTACGGGCGCTTGTTTAAAGTATAAAATATAACTTGTTTAAAGTATAAAATATAATAAAAATAATTTCAATAAGTAGTGAACGAATTAGCAAATAAAAACTAGGGATTGTGTAATTTCCTCTAAACTGCAGTATAAGGCCTCTTTATCTGCATATCTTATGTTCAATGTCCTCCCAGAGATTTTCTCAATCCTTGACTCTAGATATTTAGACTCCTTTATAAGGGGCTTGCGGATTAGTTTGTTCCCTCCAAAGAAGATATAATCCAGGGTATAATTTCTAAATTTCTCTTCTATTCTATTGCTGACTCTCCTTAGAAAGTCCTTCTTTTGTTCCTCGGTTCTCCTTGCAAACCTTTTTTGGCTTCTCCCTCCTTTTTTGTGCCTCTTTTGGATATACCCTGTGCCTATTTTTGATTCTACTAAGTTATTACCATCAAAAATCCCTATAGCGTATGAGCCCCATGTTACTAACACAACTCCTACAATATACTTTCTTTCTAGTATTTTATATAACAGTGAGGTATCAAGCCTATCAACCAAAAATTTGTTTTCGGTGATGGGGAAGGGTGGCAATATTATGTATTTGCTTTCGTTTTCCTCCCAAAATATAGCCGCACCTGTCTTATATTCCTCAGCCTTAGATATAACAGCTTTGGTATTTACTGCCTCTCTGACCTCATCAAGATACCTCCCGGGCTTAGAGTTAATCGATAAACTATGTATATAATCTGGAAAGGAAGAGGGTCTTATATATAAAGTTATAAAATGACTAGAACTGCCTTCAAGCTCAGTCAAAAAATTGTATAGTCCTCTTTTTTTAAAGGTCCTCATTGTCATATTGAATGTGAAAGTTCTGTTTGTATGCCTTTACTGTATTCTTTAAGAGCATGGCAACAGTCATAGGCCCTACACCACCAGGTACAGGTGTAATGGCTGCGGCCTTTTCCCTTACATCTAAAAAGTCCACATCACCACAGAGGCCTTCTGGTAGGCGATGAATCCCAACATCTATTATTATTGTCCCTTCCTTTATCATGTCCTTACATATCATCTTTGGTTTGCCTGTAGCCACAATAAGGATATCCGCCCTCCTGGTGTGGAGATATAGGTCTTTTGTACCTGTATGGCAAATAGTGACTGTTGCATTGGCTATCTTCTTTTGCAAAAGGAGATTTGCCAATGGTTTTCCTACAATATCACTGCGGCCCAAGATCACTACCTCTGCACCTTCAGTGGGGATATCCTCCTGTCTTAAGATCTCCAAGATGCCTGCAGGGGTACAAGGGATAAATGTAGGTTCCCCTACCATAAGCCTCCCCAAATTATATGGATGAAACCCATCTACATCCTTTTTTGGAGAGATGACCTCAATTATACGATTTTTTTCAAGATGGGAAGGAAGTGGTAATTGAACCAAGATCCCATCTACTTCACTATCCTCATTGAGTTTTTTAATCAAAGATAAAATCTCTGATAAACTAATATCCTCTTGAAGATGGTAAAGTCTAAAATGCATGCCTATCTCTTCACAGGCACGTGCCTTGGCCTTGATGTAGGTATTGGAGGCTTGATATTCACCTACCCATATCGCTGCTAGGCAAGGCCCTCTGCCTATCTTTTTAGATAGTCCAAGTATCTCTTCTTTTAAGTTATTTCTAATTTCAGCCGCTATCTTTTTTCCATCAATAATTTTGGCCATAATCCCTCCTATCTCCCCAAATATGATCTTCTTTCTATATTCATCAAAAGCCCCAGGCTTATAAAATTTACCAAACTAGCTGAACCCCCATAGCTCATAAAAGGTAGGGGTACACCCATTACAGGTAAAAGACCTAGGGCCATAGCTATATTAATAGCTGTTTGCCAAAAGAACATGCTGGTTATATTCAAGGCCAGCATCAATTCAAAGGGTGTTTTTGCCTTTTTTGAAATATTAAGGCCTGCCATAAATAAATAAAGATATAGGCCTAAAAGGATTAGACACCCTACCAGTCCCCACTCTTCAGCAAATACAGAAAAGATAAAATCTGTACAGGCCTCTGGTAAGAAGTGCAACTGGGTTTGGGTCCCTTTGAGGAAACCCTTACCAAAGATGAGACCTGAGCCAATGGCAATTTTTGATTGTAGACCATGATACCCCACACCAAATGGGTCATGGCTGGGAAAGAGAAACCCTATGAGCCTGTCCTTTTGATAATCTTTAAGGACAAAGGCCCAGATAAAGGGGAATAAAGAAAGGCCAAAACAGGCAAATCCCCATAATACCTTAGGTTTTACATGGACAACAGAAATGGCTGTACCAAATAAGATAAGCAATATGATGGCGGTACTGAGATCCGGTTCAAAGACAATGAGGAAGGCAGGGATTGCCACTAAGGCCAAGACCTTTAAGAATGACTTTAGATCATGGATGAGCATTTCTGTCTCACCAAAATACTTGGCCAAGACCAAAATGACTATAAGTTTGGTAAATTCTGAGGGTTGGACGGCAAATGGTCCTAAGGATAGCCAACGCTTAGCGCCCATAATAGGGTGGCCAAATATCAAGACGCTACACAATAGAATCAATATCACTACATAAAAATGATAGATATAGAATCTCAACTGATAATAATTGATAAACATGGCAACAGTCATAGATACAATGCCTAGGATGACCCAGCAGACCTGTTTATAAAAAAGGGTAGCCCTCTCTAGCCGGTAGCTGGCACTATAAATGCTCAAAAGCCCTATAATTGCTATTAATAACGTTACTGTTATGATTCCCCAATTAAATCTGTGCTCCATTTAACCTGTAAAATATGCCTCTATAATGTCCTTGGCAATGGGGGCAGCTGTGCTTGAGGCATGCCCACCATGTTCAATCAATACCACTACCACTATTTTTGGATTATGTACTGGGGCAAAGCCTGCAAACCAGGCATGATCCTTATAAATATAAGGTAATTTTTTACCCTTTTTTGGGATAGAGACCACTTGCGCCGTTCCCGTCTTACCAGCAATGGGTATCTTCTCTGACCTTGCCCTATAACCCGTACCCAATGGGCTTTCCATTACCCCAGCCAGGGCCTTGACAATCAGGTCTAGGGTCTGTTTATGGACAGGCAATCTACCCTTTACAACAGGTTTGATCTCCTCTATTACCTTGCCTTTGCTGTCTTCTACCTTGAGTAATATCTGTGGTTTATAAATTACACCGCCATTACAAATGGCAGAGAAAAATACAGCCACCTGAAGGGGGGTGGTCAATAGGGGGCCCTGCCCAATGGCTACATTCAATGTCTCCCCCTTTTGCCAAGGCCTCCTCCATATAGCCCACTTTGATACAGGGGTGGGGACCAATCCCTTTGCCTCATTTATTTCAATACCTGTATCTTGACCAAGACCAAAGGCCTTTGCATACCTACTTAGGCATTTAATCCCAAGTTTTTCACCCAATTTATAAAAAAACACATCACAGGATTGTATTAGTGCCTCTTTTACATCCAACCAACCATGCCCACTCTCCTTCCAGCAGTGGAAGACCCGGTTCCCAAACTTATATTTGCCATTGCAGTAAAATTTTGTGTGGGGTGAGATTACCCCCTCTTCTAGGCCTGCAATAGCGGTAATTACCTTAAATAAAGAGCCAGGCGGATAGAGACCTGAGGTTACACGATTTTGAAAGGGCTTATTTTGATCATTTTTTAGCTTTGACCAGGTCTTGGGGTCTATACCCTTGACAAACAAATTTTGATCAAATGTAGGGGAACTGGCCATGGCCAGTATCTGCCCTGTATTGGGGTCTAAGCAGATGATGGCCCCTACCTTTTTCTTTAAAAATTCCTCTGCATATTTTTGTAGCCTTGCATCTATTGTAAGGTATAGATTATATCCTGGTCTTGATTCAATCTCTTTTATTAACCTGAGTTCCCTTCCAATAGCATCTACCTCTAGGAGGCGTTTCCCCTTTATGCCTGAGAGTAGGTCTTCATATGACCTCTCTACCCCACACTGGCCTACTAGGTCACCCCCCCTTGCCTTTGGAAAATTTCCCTGCCTCAGTTGCTCCCTGGTAATCTCACTTATGTAACCAACAAGGTGACTGGCCAGGGGGTAGTATACCCTTATAGGCTCTATCTTCACTGCCAAGGCTGGAAACTCAAAGTGATGACCCTCAATATAGGCCATCTGCTTCCAGGAGAGTGACCTTTGTATCAAGATAGGCCTAAAGGGATACCTCTTTTTTGACCTTTTTAGATAGCTAAATAACCCCCCTTCTTCCTTATCTAAAATACCTGCCAAAAATGCGGCATACCTTTTTGGGCTGTCTATAAGGTCTGGATATAAAAATAGGTTAAAGCAGGCACTGTTTTTTGCTATCAATATCCCATGACGGTCGTAGATGAGGCCACGACAAGGTGAGATAAATTCGACCCTGAGGTGATTGTTCTCTGAAAGTGCCCTATATTTTTCTCCATCCAGTATTTGTAAGTGCCACAAACGCAAAAAGATTATACCAAAGCAAAAGGTAACCACAATAGAGAGGTGTTTGATCCTGCGTTGCCATTCCTCTAATTGCCTTTTTTGATTAAGGGGCATGACTAATAATTATCTTATCATAAAATCTAAACAATATAGGAGAAAATATGGCCCCGATTAGGCCTTGAGTAATAATGCCTCTTAAGGAGACCAGACTCAAGTGTGTTATATCCAAGAATAGGCTCAAAGTGACTATCCATATTTGGATAAATAACAAAAATAGGATTGATAGGATAAGGCAACCCCAGATATTTTGCCAGGCCACCCTCTTTTTGATTTTTGGGATCATCCATAAGAGCATTAAATATGCAGTCAAGTATAAACCTACTCTAGGGCTTACAAATATATCCAAGAGATATCCAAATAAGACAGTAAGTACTATATACCCCTTTGGGGCATGAAGGTTGAGGTGGATTATGGTCAGCGATAGCAATATCCATCCTACATAATCTACCAAATCACAAAAAGGAAAGATGGTCAGGTGGAGTGAAAGGCCCATTATCCCAAGATAGATGGTAAAGGTTTTTATTTCAGGGAAGAACAAGTTTTTTCTCCAACAAGTACTAGGACTTCTTCTAAGTGTCCAAAATTTACGGCCGTCTTGGCCCATATTTCCTTAAACAGGCCTTCTTTTTGATCCCTTACATCCAATACCTTACCTACTACTATACCCTTTGGGAATATACCTTCTAGTCCAGATGTAATAAGTATATCACCCGGTTTGATGTCTTCATCTTTAAGTACATACTCTACTTTACCATTTCTACTACCTTGTCCCACAAATATACCCCTTGCCCTGCTCCTACTGCATATAACCGAGACCTTGCTATTATAATCAGTAATCAACAATACCTTGGCATAATGGGAACTAACATTTATTACCTGTCCTACTAGGCCTTCAGGTGCTATTATGGGTGTGTGGATCTTTAGACCATCCTTGATCCCCTTATCTATGAGTATTGATTTAAACCATGAGTTGGGTGAGCTGCCAATAACCATAGCACCTAAACACAAAGATCGAATTTCATTTTTTAAACCCAGCAGTCTTTTTAATCTATTTATAGTCTTTAAAGATTCTTGATATCTATTATTTTTGAGGGTTAATTCCTTTATCTTCCTTTTTAGTCTTAGATTTTCCTCCTTTACTTTTGTTAGTTCAATATACAATTGCCAGAATCTGGCTACTTTATGATAAAAATTGATCATAATTTCCTGAAAAGGGGCTATTGTATCAAAAAAGAGTTTATCCCAAGGGGTAAACCTTTGCCTGTGTAATGAGAATGAAAAGACTAAGACCAGAAAGAGGATTAAAAAATATGCCTTCTTCTTTAAGACATACCTGAAAACATTAATAAATGGCAACCTCTTTTAATATAGAAAGGTTTTCCAAGGCCTCCCCTGCACCCCTGGCCACTGTAGATAGTGGGTCTTCTGCCACAAATATAGGGACCCCTGTCCTTTCTCTCAATAGTTTATCTAGATTTTTGAGCAATGCCCCCCCACCTGCCAGCATGATACCCCTATCTACAATATCTGCCGCCAGCTCAGGTGGTGTATGTTCTAGGGCATCTTTTACTGCCATCACTATTGCCTCTACCTGTTCCTCAATGGCCTTATTTATCTCCTTTGTAGTAACAGTCAATGTTCGAGGGATGCCAGAGATGAGGTCCCTTCCCTTTATCTCCATGGTCTGCCCCTCATCCTCTGGCTGGGCATTGCCGATCTTTATCTTGACCTGTTCTGCAGTATGTTCCCCTATAAGGAGGTTATATTTGTGTTTTATGTACTGGCAGATGGCTTCATCCATTTTATCCCCTGCTATTTTTACTGTCTTGCTATATACAATACCAGCCAATGATATCACTGCTACCTCTGTGGTACCCCCTCCAATATCTACTACCATATTTGCTACAGGTTCTGTAATAGGAAGCCCTGCCCCAATGGCAGCTGCCATGGGCTCTTCTATCAAGTAGACCTCCCTGCTCCCTGCAAGCTCGGCCGATTCCTTAACGGCCCTCTTTTCTACCTGGGTAATATTTGAGGGTATGGCGACAATTATCCTGGGGCGGATCAGGTTGCGGCGGTTATGGACCTTACAGATAAAATACCTCAACATTGCCTGTGTTATCTCAAAATCAGCAATTACCCCCTCTTTTAGAGGTCGAATTGCCTGGATGCCTATTGGGGTCTTTCCCAACATAAGCTTTGCATCCCTGCCTACGGCCAGTACACGATGGTTTCCATGGCGGTCCCTCTTGACGGCCACTACCGAGGGCTCTTTTAGCACAATACCCTTCCCCTTTACATAGACCATACTATTGGCAGTGCCCAGATCAATTGCCAGGTCAGTGGAAAATAGACCTAAGATACGATCAAAAAACATACCAGTCCGATATTATCAGAAAAATATTTTTTTAGCAAGCATCTCAAAAATTAAAGAAAAATTAATTTCCTTTTTATTGCAAATTGCCCTATTTTGCGTTAATTCTTTCAGAGCCTTATGTCCAAGATCGAGATTACTATCCTTGGAACAACTGCTGGTATCCCAACAAAACAGAGGGCCCATCCATCTATATACCTCATCTATAGGGACAAAGATGAATTTTGTTATCTCTTTGATTGTGGAGAGGGGACACAGAGGCAGATACTTTTGGCCAATCTAAATCCCATGAAGCTAGATGAGATCTTTATAACCCACTGGCACGGAGACCACTACCTTGGCCTAGCAGGGCTGATAGATACTATGGGTTTTGAAAATAGACAAAGGCCCTTGACTATCTATGCACCAGAGGCATGGAGGGTAAAGAGGCTCCTAAATGTGGGATACTCTACAAAGAGATTTATGGTTATACCAAGGGATGTCCCATTTAGGGGTTCTGAGATAACAACCATATTAGAGACAGATAGATTTAAGATTGTGTCAACACCTGTAGAGCATGGCGTGCCCTCTGTGGCCTATGGCCTTATTGAGAAAGACAAGATAAATATTGATAAGAAAAGGGCAAGGGAGGTAGGACTTCCAGCCAAGGGGTTGATTTATAGGGAATTAAAGGAAAAGGGTAGGGTAGTCTTTGCAGGGAAGGAGATTAGGCTTGAGGATATTTGGGTAGTGACAAAAGGAAAAAAGGTTGTTTATTCAGGTGATACCGAAATTTGTGATAATTTGATAAGATTAACTGAGGGCGCAGATTTGCTAATTCAGGATTGCACATATTTTGATGATGAGGGATTTGAAGGCTATAGACACGCCTCTATTAAGGATGTCATAAAAATGCTAGAGGAGGTTAGGGTAAAGAGGGTCATTCTTACACATATTAGCAGAAGATATAAAAATCCAAAGGAATTGAAAAATATAATAAAAGACTACCCAAACTTGGCAGTAGCAGAAGACTTTATGAGGATTACTATTTAAGTTTAGTCCTTCAATTCTTTACAACCTTATTCTGTATTCATTTTAAGTATGGAATATAGTAAACTGAACTAAATGAGAAGGGTCATCAACCTATTATTTATTGAGTTTAAGGGCTATAGACCAAAGAGGAGAGAGATCCCTTTGGATGGGATTGCAAGGGATTATGATGAGGATAGGGATAAGGCAGTTGCCTTGCGTAAGCTCTTTGAGGGCATCTATGGAGAATTTAATGAACTCTCTTTTAATGGCCCTTCAAGGATAATCCAATCATACTGGAAAATGGAGAAGGGGATAGGGGATATAGAGTGTATAACAGAGGATATCAACAATTTTTTACAAGAGATAGCCAAAGACATCAAAAATGATAAATGCTTTAGTGGTATTCTTGGCCTGTTTGTCTCGGCCCTTGTAAACCTGGCAGAAGATAATGAAATTGATTTGGACCTAAATAATATAGACCTCCCACCCCTAATGTGCCTAGGTTGTAGCCTGCCAGAGGGAAAGAGGCTTACGATCCGTGGGACAGTTGGTAGCTTTGCAGGGGTGGGACTAGATGGCGGCAGATTGCATATCATAGGGGCTAGTGGTCCATTTATTGGGGCAAAGATGAAGGGGGGAGAGATAATAGTTGAAGAAGGTAAAAGGAAACCAGGGTCAAAGGTCTTAAGGATATATAAGGATAAGGGAAGGGCAAATATATTTGTTAAAAGGGAATAGCTTACACATGATATGGAAGGGACCATAAAGATAGAAAAGGTAGTCTATGGCGGTTTTGGTCTAGGTAGATTAAACAAAAAGGCAGTTTTTGTACCCTATGTTATCCCAGGTGAAGAGATAAGGATAAGGATAGAGAAGGAAAAGAGGGATTTCATTATAGCTAGCCCCATAGAGGTCATTAAGGGTTCACCCTATAGGCAGTCCCCACACTGTCCCTATTTTACTATTTGTGGGGGTTGTCACTATCAACATATTAGGGATCAATATCAACCTACAATTAAGGAGCAAACATTTAGGGAGGGCCTGTCCCGTATTGCAAATATAGATCCTCATTCAATTTTGCCCCTTCTGCCCTCCCCTAAGACACTATTCTACCGAACAAGGGTCAGGCTTAAGGTAGGGATAAAGGATAGGCTTTATTTGGGCTTTTATAGAAGAGAGAGCAGGGAGATTGTAGATATTAATGGGTGTATTTTGGCCCATCCATCAATCAACCAAATCTTAAGGCACCTTAGGCAGACCCTTGAGAGACAAATCTCTGCAGTCCAGGACATAAGGGAAATAGAAATATCTGTAAGCCCACAAGAGGAAAAGGGGATAATAATATTCTATACAGGGGTAGGTGTAAATAGGAGGCGACTTGTCCTGATAGCCCAAGAGCTTTCTGAGAGATTAGGCATCTTAAAGGATGTCCTCTTAAAACACAAGGCCTATGTCTATCCATATTCCCTTTTAGGCAAAGGACGTACTGAGAGCGCCCTTAGATTTTTGATGAATGGATATACACTGCTCTGTTATCCTGGTGTATTTTTTCAAGTAAATATAGAACAAAATAGATATCTTATCAAAAAGGCAATGGAATTTTTACAGCCAAGTATTGATGATCAACTACTTGAGCTCTTTTGTGGGATGGGCAATTTTTCTATGCCACTTTCCAAAAAGGTAAAGAGGCTACTAGGGGTAGAGGGCAATCCCTTGGCTGTAAAGAATGCCCGCTTTAATGCGCAGTTAAACAAATTTAAAAATATACATTTTATAAACAAGGACTGCCTAGACGCCATAGACCACTTACTTTCCCAGAGGGCCAATTTTGACCTCTTGCTAGTAGACCCACCTAGGGGAGGTTGCCTAGATGAATTAAAAAAGGCTGTCTTTTTGACCCCAAAGAGGATTGTCTATGTCTCCTGTTCTCCCCCTACCTTGGCCAGAGATATAAAATTTCTTAAGGATTGTGGTTATTTAATAGAGAAGATTCAGCCACTGGATATGTTTCCACAGACATATCACATTGAGGCAGTGGCCCTATTGAGAAAGGCTAGATAGATATTATCCTCCCTGCACCGCCATCTACCCATTTTTCTGGATAGAGTGACTTTATCTTTGATTTATATTGGGTACAGTGACAGGCACAGACCAACCCTAGGTCACTTAGCAGATCAAACTCACTAAATCCATGTAGTCCCCCGATAATCCCATATACCTTGCCAAATTGTGAGGCTGCCTTAAGGATATTCCCTACACCAGGGTGAGAGCACCCAGCGATTACCACCAATCCCTTATCTGTTTTGACTACCAAGGATTGCTCTATCCCCAAGAGCTCACCAGTAGTAAAGACATTTTCATGAATTTTAAAGGCCTCCTTGACCCTAATTATCTCTTTGGCCTCAAATGACCCATAAAAGGAATTTGGGATATAGAGTTTCACCTCTTTGTTCTTCTTTAAAAAGTCTGAAAGCCCACCTGTGTGGTCCCAGTGATAGTGAGAGATGAAGACCTCATCAATTGATAAGGGGTCAATATTAAGCGCATCCATATTAGAGAGCAATGTATAGCCATCTGCACCTGTATCAAAAAGGATCTTTGGTGCACCCTCTACCTCTACCAAACAAGAGAACCCCCAATTGGCCTTTAGCCCCTTTTTATAAACATCATTATCATAAATCAGTGTAACCTTCATTTTTTACCTCCAATTAATTTATTCTTCTAAATTTAAAAAATGTCAATACAACCATATTGCCATTTTGCTATTGATGGATTAAATCTTAAAAAATGCAAAAAGTAGATATCCCAGAAGATGTCCTTAAAATTTGGGAGAAATACCACCTAAAGGAAAATATTAGAAGGCACTGCATAAAGGTTATGGAGGTTGCACTAAAGATCTCTAAACATATAAGTGGCATTGATGTAGATTCTGTAAAAATTGGGGCCCTTTTACATGACATCGGGTGGGCTGTAACAGATGACCCCTTTAAACACTTCATAAAGGGCGCTGAAATCCTAAGAAGGGAGGGTCTTCCTGAAAAGATAGCACTTATTGTAGAGAGGCACTTTGGTGCAGGCCTTGGGAGGGAGGAGGCAAAAAGGCTAGGTCTGCCAAATAGGGACTATCTGCCTATCTCCTTGGAGGAAAAGCTTGTCTGTCATGCAGACAACCTTGTCCACGGGAACAAAGAGAGAGGCATTGAGGAATATTTAAATAGACTTGATAAAATGGGCAGGGAGCAACCAGAATTTAGGTGGCTAGTAGAGAGGTCAAAAGAGAGGGCCAAGAGGCTAAGTGATGAAATTAATTTCATAATATCCCACAAGGCCCGGTAAGGCACTTACCACAGACATCGCTCAATTCTAAATCGCTAAAATATTTATCAACTTTAAGCAAGAATTGATAACACCTTTTTTTGTTAAGGCCCTCATTTGTAAGTGCAGAGACCGGACATGCCCTTATACAGTAATCACAGTTTTGACACATTTTGTGTAAGCAAAATAGGTTAGGGGGATTAGCATAGCTATTTACCTCTCTATTTATAACAATGCTCCCCAATCTGCCTGCTGCACCACGCCTTGTAATCAACATCTGGTGGCGTCCAAATGACCCTAGGCCAGCTATATAGGCAATGTGCTTGTGTGACCACCTGCTCAAAAGCCTTTCTGTATCAAAATTGTGGGTAGGTTCTACCCAATTTGCCTCTATCCCCTCCATTTTTAAGGTCTGACAGAGCTTTTTGCAAATATCTTCAATTAGTCTATTTGTAAATATATAGCTCTCAGCCCATGTCTTAGAGACAAATTTTTCTTTAAGATTCTCTGTGACAACACCTTTAGAAAATGGGATAAAAAAGGCAATTACTGTCTTTGCCCTAGGTAGGATATCTACAGGCAAGTAGTGGTCTTTACTAATGACTGCCTTTAGGGTGTTAAATAGAGGTGATTCGGCCTTTGCAAAGCCAACAAGTGGTACTCTATAATATCCAAGGTAGTTGGCCTCTTTTACCCTTTTTTCTATAAAGCCCTTTATAAATTGGCCTAAATTCACTTATTTTCATCTAATACAAAGACTACCTCACCCTCTTTTACAAGCCCCATTTTTTCACGGATGATTTCCTCTAGATAGGTGGGGTCAGATTTGATACGTTTAATCCGATGTGCCAATATCTTGTTCTCTCGCTGAATCTCTTGATTCTTTTTAAGGATCATGGCCCTTTCCTCTTTAAGTCGACATAGGTCTAAATAGCCATTTTTCCCAAAGATAATGAAATATGTGGAAAGGAAAATTAGCCCTAAAGAGATTACTACATATATTGCCTTCATCTTTTTTCATATTAATATCCCCTTAGATAAAAATCAATAGATATTGCTACTAGGGACTGGGATAAGGAGGATGGTAAAGATATCAAAACGTGCCTTTCCAATCAAAGAATCGACCTTTTGTTTAAATTTCCCTGTCTTTGCTGAATAAATGATAATATCCATCTCGCTATATCCCTTTTGCCTATCTATAGTGAGGATATTGACCTTTGGGGTAAAAATGCCTGTAAAGGGGACAGGGAGTGAGGGGATACTCAATCCGGCCTCAATCCTGTCCGTACCAACACACTTTACAAGCACTGATGCAATGAGGTCGGCCTTTCCCCTCTTATCAACCACTGTGGCCCCATTCTCTAGAAACCATTGGGTTAGGGCCCCCTTAAGATAGACTGCCTCATCCGGTGCCAGGGAGGTAATATCGACAAAGACCCTTGAACCATTAACATGCAGATTGTCAATTTTTGCTAATGACCTATCTATTGCCCTAGTGATAAGGAGTTGTTCAACGCCACTCCTCTTTGTCTGGGTAATATACCGTGTGGAGGTACAAGATGACAGAAAAGAAAAAATTATTATAAAACCAATAATTGATATCCCTTTGATTTTCATAGAAAAATCATGGCGTAATTGTCTATGTCTGTCAAGTATTTTTTAAAAAGGCCTGCTTTAGTTCCATAAGTTTGGTTTTAAAATCAACACCATTGATCTTTGTATTATAGAGCCTATTTAAAACCATATTTACCCCCTGCCTGTGATTTGGTGGGATCAAGAATCCAGGGATGGGTCTGTTGGGTAACAATATATTTGGAGGTGAAATCCCTTTAGATTGCCTATAATGTTCAAAATTTTTGCTATTAGAGAGAAACAAAATGATATCTATCATATTTCCAAAAAGCCCCTTTATATCAATATCCTCTATGATTTGGAGAAATAGAATATTTATCGTTAAAAGTTTTGGATTGATAATGGCCTCTAAGGAGTCCTCACACCTTACCTCAGAAAAAAAGCTACGGCAGCCAAATGGCCTTACTTGATAAATCAGGCACTTGCCTTCATGTAAAAATGGGCAGGGCTCTACCAAATAATTATCATCCCCTTCCTCTGGCACAATCCTATTTAGACACTTATATGCCCTTTCATTGGTTGTTATTGTAGGTCTTAGGTATCTCTTTTCTGATAGGCCACTTAGCCTTTTAATGAGAGATAGTTTTCCTTGGGATCTTAGATAGGAAATTATGTAAAAACACTCTAAAGTTGTAGTAAGTACGCTAGTAGTACAACATTTACAGCACCCAGGGACACAGACAGAGAAGTATCCCTTTGCATATTCATCATAAAATTTATAAATGGCCTCAAGCAGCTTAAGTTTTAAATCAATTAGCATAATTTAACCCAAGAATCGGAAGGCACCAACACACTCAAAATCAAATCTCTTTCCTAATCTCTCTAAGATCCTAGAGTGAGAGGCAAGGGTTCTTATCTCAAGAAACACACCACCAGGTTTGAGAACCCCTCCCTCCTCAATGGCCCCTACTATATCCTCAAAAATTTCCCAAGAACTAATATAGATACCAAATATTAAGTCAAATTTATCTCTAAAGAGTCTAGCACTTTCTCTGTTAAGTTGACCCTTAATTGCACATAACCCAAATATCTCCTTTTCAATCACAGGGTCTATTTTTGGATCTATGGCTACTATATCTGCACCAAATCTTGCCAAGACCCGAGAGGAGATTGGTTCACCAAAAAACATCCATGAGCGACAACCTTCATTACTTTTCCCTGCGGCAACCTCTAAGATCCTTGCACCTGTTAAGTCACCATCTAATATCCCTGCTATCTGGTAAAGGGAAAATTCCCACCTATTTAAGAAATTTTTTCCATAAAAACAGCCAAAATGAGACACTGGACGCAAAATTGTTTCGGCAATAGCAGTAGCCTTTTTCTGTGGGAGATAAACAAACCTCTCAGGCCTCCTTCTTAACGTCCTAATCAATTTTCTCTGAAGCCTTTTCTGTGTTGAGGTGGGAAAATGATTGTGGCAGTCTATTTTCTCCATTTTCCTTGCCCTCTTTAGGGCAGAGGAGATTCGCGAGATAACAGGGTCCTGCAAGCTTGCATTTTTTAAGGTCATAAAATAAAATCAAGATATGCAATCCCTAAGTTTAAGTCAATGGGTACTTTTGATAATCATCTTGTTTTTACCAATGATTCCCACATTTTGGGCAATTATTGACCTAGCAAGGAGGGAGACCTCTGCCATCTACCTTAAGTTTTTGTGGTTTGCCCTTGTAGTGCTTGTCCCCTGTTTTGG
>Ga0190306_1000170_pt1 | contig 24989 bp, 25 predicted proteins | sample 48700734_MG_FD_161657 | JGI IMG/M metagenome (GOLD analysis project Ga0190306, IMG submission 161657) | Hydrothermal vent sediment bacterial communities from Southern Trench, Guaymas Basin, Mexico - 4870-07-3-4_MG | ecosystem: Environmental > Aquatic > Marine > Hydrothermal vents > Sediment ... | reverse complement strand
ACGCCCTCGACGCCGCTGCACTGCTCATCGCTATGCACTCATCCAACATTGCCGGATACACCGCCGCACCACAGACGAACACACCCTCATTCACCGTGTCCACCGGCGTTAACACCATCTTCGGACGCTCCTGCTCCTCCATGAAGAACCCCTTCTTCAGTGGTATCTTGAACATCTCACTCAACCGCTCGTTATCCTCCGCAGGCACCATCGGCACTGCCAGCACCATCATATCCGGCTTTATCTGCAACTCATCATTCAGTATCACATCAAATACCGACAATACCCCATCCTTATACTCCGGCGGCTTCTCATACCTTATAAATAACACTCCCTTCTCTCGCGCTTCCTTGTATAGCGCTTCCCACTTGCCATACGTCTTCACATCCTTATACAGGAAATACACCTCAGCATCCGGATTCGCATCCTTTATCCTCAACGCCGCACTCACCGCTTCTATGCTGGTTGCCTTCGAACTATATACATCCTCTGGTCCCACATCCTGTAATATCACCACTGTTTTCCCTTCTACTTTACCTTTTACACTCTTCGCAAATTCCCGCAATGTTTGCACCTTCTTATCGCTACCATACCCATAGTAGCGTTCGGGCACAAACTCCTTCGCACCCGTTGCTATCACACACGCACCGAATTCTATCTCCTCATCCACGCCTTCGCCCACTATTCGCGCCCTGAACGAACCCGCTCTGCCCCTTATATCCTCCTCTCTCGCGTTCTTATACACCTTTATCCGCTCATTGCTCTCTACTCTCTCAATATACCCTTGCAATAACTCAGAAGCGCTCACACCGCCCGGCAATTCGCCCATATCTCGCAGACCACCACCGAGCTCCGCACCCTTCTCCACTAAATACACCTCATAGCCCGCATCAGCAATATCCAGTGCCGCATTCATGCCCGAAATCCCTCCGCCAATCACCAGCGCCTTCTTTATCACTGGATACCGCTCTACCGGTATGGGCTCCAGCTGCTTCGCTCGCTCCACAGCCATCCTCAATATATCAAATGCCGCATCCGTCGCTTCCTTATCAAAGACCCATGCACACTGCTCCCTCAGATTCACCAGCTCCACCAGATACGGATTCAAGCCCGCCTTCGCACACCCCTCTCTTATTATATCCTCATACTCACGCGGTGAACAGCCCGCAAATACAACTCTATTCAAGCCCTGGTCCACTATCCCGCTCTCCAGCGCCGCCAGTGCTTCACTCACCGTCTTCGTATCACTACTCACGAACACGACATCACGCAAACCTTTCACACGCTCCGCAACCGCTGGTATATCCACCGTCTTCGATACCTCACCGTCACAATCGCATATAAAAACCCCCACCTTCGGCTCTGCTCCCGGCTCAACTTCTATATATTTACGCTCTTCCTGTCCCGGAATCGGCTCCGTTCGTTCTGATAACAGCGCTGCCTTCAGTGCTGCGCCACTCGCCATGCCTACACTCTCCCTCACTTTCATCGGCGCTGTTGCCGTGCCACATGCAAATATACCACGCACACTCGTCTCCAGCGGATTAGTTATGCTCGTCTCTATATACCCGTATTTATCGGTCTTCACACCCGTCTGCTCCGCAAGCTTGCTTAATGTCCTCGCAGGTAACAGCCCCACGGCAAGCACCACCATATCAAGCTCTATCGTCTCTATCGTGCCCTTCTTTAAATCCTCAAACTTAACCGTCAGCGTTCCATCTTCGGGAATGACCTCCGGCACCCTCGACCTTATATAATGGACTCCATATTTGTCCTTCAACTCCGCTACAAGCTCCTCATCCTTCCCAAACACCCGAATATCCATATAGAATATGTAAACCTCAACATCCGGGAACCTCTCCTTTACCTCCCATGCCTCCTTCGCTGTATACGCGCAGCACGCCGTCGAGCATATCTCGTTATCCTGGCATCTTGAACCCACACATTTTATGAACCCTATCTTCTTCACCTTTCTGCCATCCGATTGCCGCTTCAGCTCGCCCGATGCCGTTGCCGCCCTCAAAATACCCTCAAAATCCAGCGAGGTCACTACGTCCGGACTGCCATATCCATAACTCAATGCCACTTTATCCGGTATGTCATAGCCCGGCGCCAGCACTACACTCTCCACTTCTATCTCTTTACCTGATACTCTCAGCTTGAAATTACCCGCTGAGCCCGAGAGACTCTCTAACTCGCTCCCCAGCATCAATTCTATATTCGGATGGTTCTCTATCCTCACTATCCGCGGTGACAGCCCGGTCTTACACTCCGCGAGCTCCGCCATCTTACCGCCGAGCTCCGCATTACGCTCTATTAAATACACTTTGTAACCCGAATCAGCGAGGTCAAGAGCCGCTGTTATGCCCGCTACTCCTCCTCCTATCACTGCTATCCCCATCTTCACACCACCTTCCCTATTATATCCTTCGTATCCACTATGTTCTTATTCAATCCCAGCTTGCCCGAGTCTATACCCAGTGCAAGACCCAGCAACTGCGTTATGTATAGCACGGGCATGCCTATCTCTATACCAAATGCCTCTTCTATATCCGGCTGTTTCGCATCCAGCATCATACCACACAACGGACATGCCAGTGCGATACAGTCCGCACCCGCGTTCTTCGCACTCTCCAGCACCTTTCGCGCCATCTCAAATGCTATATCCTGGCGTGTCATCATTAAAGGACCACCACAGCACTTCGTCTTCGTATAATTGTATGGAACCACCTCCGCACCCACCAGTTCTACCAGCCTGTCCATCAAACTCGGCGCATCGGGGTCATCAAAGGCAGTCTCCGGCGGTCTGCCTATATAACATCCATAATAGGGCGCCACTTTCGCTTCTACTTTCTTCTCCAACTTCTGCTTGAGTGCTTCTATTCCTATATCATTCACAAGCACATCCAGCACGTGCTTTACCTCCACACCGCCATTATATGCCAGTGAATCATCTATACTGCGCACCCTTGCACGCAGTTCCTCATTGCCCTTCAGTGCCTTGTTCGACCTCGCGAGGTTGTAATAGCATATACTGCACGGCGTCACTATATTCAACCCCTGCTTCTCCGCAATTGCGAGATTACGTGCATTTAACGCATACACAAGCTCCGGGTCCTCTACCTCCGAAGCGCCACAGCAGTTCCAGTCCTCCACCTCTTCCAGTTCTATACCCAGCTTCTCAAATACCGCCTTCATTGACATGTCCTGCTCCATCGCCGTCGTGCCCGATGGGCAGCCCGGATAATACGCATACTTACGCTCACTCATTTCTTTCCCGCCCCCATCTGCTCAAATATCTTCTTCACCACTTCCCTATCCTTCACTTTCTCCGGGAAGAGTGCTTTCGGTCCCATCTTACCCTTCTTGAACATTCGCATCCCGAACTCCTTGTAATCCTTAGACATCGCCATCATACCCTTGAAGAACGAGCCTTCTCGTCCCGTATAATACTCCTTCGCCAGTCCGAAATCATACAAACGCCCATATTTCTCTAACTGATGCATGAAAGCCTTATCAAATCTCGGTCGAACGCTATCTATCTTGAGCTTACCCGCTTCCTCCTCTCGCTCCGCTATCCGCCTTATCGCACCCAGCAAATCCGCTATTCGCACGTCCTGCGGGCAGCGCGCCGTGCACGTCTGACATATCAGACACACCCATAAATCAGGATTTGATAAGACCTCATTTCGCATCCCCAGCAAACTCATCTGGATTATCTTTCGTGGATTATAACCCGGCACGATCTCCGTCAATGGGCAACCCAATGTGCACGTGCTGCACTGGAAACACGACGTTAGATGCTCACCCCCCGGCTCCTTCATTATCTCGTATTTGAAGTTCGGTTCTAATTCCCATGTCTTTATCATTTTTTCTTATCTTATCTCAGCTTGTCCTCAAGCTCCTCCTCCTCATACACAACGAAAGGCAATGGCTCCTCTACGTCCTTACCCGGCTCATATTCGAAGATCTCCTGCACCTTCCGCGCTATCACAGGGTAATATCTCGTCAATGGTATATCCTTCGGGCATGCATCCGCACAGGCTCCGCAACCCACACACGTCGTGCTCACATGGTACACCCGCGTCAGGTGATAGAACAACTGATTCGCAGGTACCCCTATCGCACCTCTCAGTTCAGCGAGGTTCAGCAGGTCTCCACTCGCCGGGTTACCCAGTGGCTGGTCAAAGAAACATTCTTTACAATAGCATACCGGGCATACATCGCGGCAGTTCTTGCATACTATGCAATCCTGTAAGAACGCTTCCAGTTCCTCAATGCTGCTTATCTTCGGTAACGCCTCTTCATTCTTCTTCGCCTCCTCTGCTATCCGCGCCTTCTCATCCTTTCGCTCTATCTCCTTATCTTCTAACGGCAGTTCCAGTGCTGTCAGTGCTGCTTCGCCCATATTCGTCAGTCCCGCAACCACAACCTTATCCCCGTTCAGCCTCACTATTCCTATATCACCGACATCTGCCAATCTGCTATCACATATTGTGCATGCCTCTCTCAGCTCTATCCCTTTGCCCTTCAATTCTTCTATCTTCCCGCTCTCCAGCCACTCCCCTATCTCATCACTGTGGTCTGCATAAACCTGGTTCTCAAATGCACCTGCGCAATCAACAGAGATGAGCAGTAAACTATCCTTATCCATCTGATTCAGCTTCACCAGTTCTATCGCCGCCCTTATCTCGCACGGCTTCGCCACCAGTCCTACCTTATTCGCTACCGTCCATCCTTTAACTATACCCGCTGCATTCACACTGAACGAAGGTGCGAAGATGGCTTTCCCCGGCGATGACTCTATCCTCTTCGGGTCTGTTACCATCATATATGCGATATTTTTACCTGCGACGTGTGGCATTACCAGACAATCCACAACTTCCTTCTCCAGCAAGCCCCTAAAAAAACCTTCTAAATCCTCTATCCCCAACTCTGCACCTTTCATAATATCTTACCTCTCATTGGATTCGGACCCAGCTTCTTCAAATCCTCCGCCATCTCCGTCATCACCCTTGCAAACTTATCCCCCTCCGATGCACTTATCCACTCTGATCTGACCCTGTTGTCCAGTCCAAACTGCTTCAGAATCGTCCTTATCGCCGCTATTCTCCGCCTGGCATAGAAATTCCCTTTTATATAGTGGCATTCCCCGGGATGACAGCCCCCTATAAACACTCCATCTGCACCATTCAGCAACGCTTTGAGCACAAACATCGGATCCAGCCTCCCTGAGCACATAAGCCTTATTATCCGTGCATTCGGCGGGTATTTCTTCCTCGACGTCCCTGCAAGGTCTGCTGATGCGTATGTACACCAATTACAGGTAAATCCGATTATCTTCGGCTCAAACTCACCCTCTTTCTTCTCTTCTCCCATCTCTCCTTTCCACTCCTTTTTCTTATTGCTCCTCTCTCAATATGCCTGTTTTTCTCTTTCTCAATATATAAATTTTTCGATATTTTCTGCTTCTGCTTCTTTTTGTATCTTTGCACTATCTTTTTCTAAAAGCAGTTCAACAACGTCACGTGTATATTTTAACGGCTGTGCCACTGGTAGGTATATTATAATTCCTCGTGCCTCCCGTTCGGGTTGAGGGTAGGGGAACGGGTGTTTCAGTGCGGATATAATTCACTGAAGTTTTTTTAACCTCTTCGTGTACCTCTTCATGCCCCCAATCAACCAACCACGCTTTCACCATGTCTCCTTTCTCTTCATAAATCCACCATGGTGCACCGGGTTGCCAGTACTGAGTAACGTTCTGGCTTGTACACGGACGTCGTAATGATACTTTAAAACATTCCACAGTATTTCCGTCTTTTTTCGTAAACGTATCAACCGAAACGCTCTGCTGAATTCCCCCATAAGTACGGGTTACATTCTTTTCAAGCGGAAAAGCCGGGAAGTCAAAGGGGGCTAATATATTGCCACTTATAATTGGAGATGCATTTTCTTTTTTGAAATACAAGAACTCATTTCCCACTCTTACAACGAAACAGTCTTTACCATCTATATTTGCGATGTCCACAACCTCGAATTTATAATTCTCGCCAATCCACGGGGGATTCACAACAGCCACATGATCTGCACGGTACGTAAAGCTAACAGTCCACCAATCGCCGACTTTCCAGTCAGGCTGTTCCAGTACGGTGAGCTCAGGTTCGGGCTGGGGTTCAGGCTCAGGCTCAGGCTTCTCTTCATGCCCCCAATCAACCAACCACGCCTTCACTCCACCATTCTTCTCCTCGTAGATACACCATGGTAGACCGGGTTGCCAGTACTGAATGACTGTATGTCCAAGCCCACGCAACACTACTTTAAAACATTCCACAGTTTTTCCGTCTTCAGTCGTGAACGTATCAACTGAAACGCTCTGTTGAATTCTCCCATAAGTACGGGTTACATTCTTTTCCAGCGGAAAAGCCGGGAAGTCATATAAAAATGGCGCACCGGAATAGTCGCCTATAACCGGAGCAACACCATCACTGTTAAACTCTGGATCCAACAAACATCCCGTCAAATACCCATCAACCTTGTATAACGAGAAATTCTCTTTTTTGAAATACATGTGCCCGTAGGTATAATCCTCATTTGCCACTCTTACAACGAAACAGTCTTTATCGTCTCCTTTTCCGATGTCCACAACTTCACATTTCCACGATGTGTTAACCCAGGGAGGCCAAGGCTCTGCTCGAAGACTTAGGTGCCTTACTTTCACAATCCACCAATCGCCGACTTTCCAGTTGGGCTTCTCCAGTACAGTGAGTTCGTGTTCGGGCTGGGGTTCAGGCTGCGGCTCAGGCTCAGGTTCAGGTTCAGGCTCTTCGGGCTCACTAACCGGTTTGTGTTTGTGTTGAACATAACCATAAGGATTAATAGTTCCGGGAGCAAACCGCTTCTTAAATACCCACCCGTGGTTATCCCGCACCATCGGACTCCAGCGTGTGTAATAATTCGCTATTTTCGTAAAATTTGGATTGTTTTTGTTCTTGAGGTACATTTGTGGAGTTCGGTGATAGAATTGCGGCAGAGTAACAGGTACAGGTACAGGTTTAACGGCGAAGTGATTCGCATTTGCATTTGCATTCGCATTCACTTTCACTGGATAGTTCCCGGGGTTATAGTTATGATATCGTATAGCCATAGCCATCCCGGGCTCGCTACTCTGCGCTGTTGTATATTTCCCTATCCCCGCGGTACCGCTTACCACACCTATCGCGAGCAATACTAAAATAAACACTATTCCTCCTTTTATTATTCTTTCCCACATCCGCGCTCTCACATCCCACTCTCTCTTTCGTGTCATTTTACTCATAATAACAAAATATACATGTCACCATAATTTTGGGGATGGTCTCGATATTTTCACTCCATGATTCGGTCAAATGCTTCCGAAAGCGCTCTCATATCTGCACTCCCATAGCTTAATCTGATACAGCCCGCACCCTGGGACCCAAATGCACTCCCGGGTATCACCGCCACACCCTTCCTCAGCCACCTATCCGCCAGCTCATAGTCATCCATGTTCCTGAAATATGGGAATATATAGAATGCCCCTCCTGGCTTCTTGCATATCACTTCCAGTTCAAATTCACTCATGCGTTTCATCACATAATCCCGCCGTACCCTGAGCTCCTCCCTCATACGTCTCGTTGCCTCTTCTGCTTCCTCAGTGAATGCCGCCAGAGCACCGTATTGTGCAAAAGAAGTGCAGCATGAGAGTGATTGCTGATGTATTATATCCACCTTCTCCATCACCTCTCGATTGGTGCAGGCACAATACCCAATCCGCCATCCGGTCATACTATACGCTTTGCTGAATGCATTCACCGTTATCACATTCTCGTAATCCCTCGCCGGACTGTAATGCCTGCCATCATAGATCAGTTTCTCATACACCTCATCTGATATAACCATTATCCCCTTCCTGGTGCACACGTCCATTATCTCCTTGATTCTTCGTTCCGGAAATACTGCTCCCGTTGGGTTACCTGGAGAATTAAGTATCAGCAGTTTGGCTCTCGTCTCCTCCAGGTCTTGCATGAAGCTATCGCCCGGGATGAAACCCTCTTCTGGCTTCAAACTCAGCCAGTCAACATCCGCATTCGCCAGTCTGATCTGTGCTTCGTAACTCACCCATGTGGGATTCTGTATTGCCACGACATCTCCACGGTCTGCCAGTGCCATGATTATACAGTAGATTATCTGTTTCGCACCACCCGAAACAACTATATTATCGGGGTCAATGCCCCCAATATGGTTCTCTCGCTCCAGTTTCGCCGCTATCGCTTCTCTAAGTTCTGGTATACCCTTCGATGGCGTATAATGAACCTTACCCTCGTCCAGCGCACGCTTAGCCGCGTTCTTTATCACTTCCGGCGTATCAAAGCCCGGTCTGCCAATTGTGAGGTTAATCACACCTGGCTTCTTCGCTGCCGCATCGTATTTGAATGTTGCGGAAGGTTTCACTTCCCCCATACGCTTTGCAAACTCCGCAAACCTGCTCATACCAATACCCATACTCATGGCTGCACGGACATAATCTTCCTCGCCTGCTCCGGATATTTAACAATGAACTTCATCTCATCCTCCGTCACTGGCTTCTGCGTATGCACATTCGCATATCTCACAAGCTCCAGTATCTTCCTCGCTTCCTCGTCATCCTTAAATTTCAATTTGTATTTCCCTGCTACACTCTTGAAGCCCTTTATCCCTGAATACTCACCCGCGGTTATCTGCCTCCCCGTCTCTATCACCTCGATATGTCCCCTTCCCACCTCTGTGTAATCATACAATTCATAATTCTTGCTGTCCTTCAGCGCTCCATCTGCATGGATTCCCGATTCATGTGCGAAGGCATTCTCACCAACCGCAGGCTGGTTCACCGGTATTGGCACTCTGAACGATAGTGATGCATATTTGCATATCTTCCATGCCTGCCGCAGGTCTATATGCTCATCCAGCTTGTATTTATTCTCAAATCCACTCGACTTCTTCACCGCAAGGATTGTTGATACAAGGTCTGCATTACCCGCCCGCTCGCCCATACCGTTCACCGTTGTCGTAATATATGCATCCACACCTGCATCTATCGCACCTTTGGCGCCCGTAACCGAACATGCAACTGCCATCCCCAAATCATTATGGCAATGCAGTTCAATAGGAATGCCCACTGCTTCTGCAAGCTTCTTCACTCGCTCATAGATCGTGAATGGGTCGTCATATCCCAATGTGTCGCAGTATCTTATCCGGTCTGCACCATGCTCCTTTGCTGCTATACCAAATTCTATCAATCTTTCAAGCTCTGTTCTCGATGAATCTTCCGCATTTACTCCTATTGACTCTGCACCATACTTCTTCGCTGTATCCACCGCTTCGCACATCATCTCTATTATATCATCCCATGTGTATCTACCCATGAACTTGCCTTTCATCATCTGCTCAGAGGTGGATATACTCAAATTAACATGCTTTAGCCCGGGAACCAGCTTGAAACCCTGCTCTACATCGCTTTTTATCGCCCTCATCCAGCCACTGAGCCGGATACGCTTCATAGCACCGAGCTCCACCAGCTCAAGGTTCGCATTCAAATAGTTCGTCTCGTGCCTCGTGACTGGAAATCCGAACTCGCTCTGGAAAACGCCCATCTCATCCAAATAGAGGTTCAGTATCGTCTTCTCTAACTTCGCCAGCCCCAACCTCGATGTCTGCACACCATCCCTGTTCGTAACATCTATTATATAGATAATATTTTCCGCTTCCATCTCTCATTCAATACCAATACCAACACCAACACTAATATCAGCACCCTTCAGCATCTTCATGAACTCCTCTTCGTCTATCACCTTCACACCGAGCTTATGCGCCTTCTCCAGCTTGGAACCCGGTTCCTCACCCGCAACTACATAATCGGTCTTCTTCGTAACGCTCGACGAGACCCGCCCTCCCAGTTGCTCGACCTTCCTCTTCGCTTCCTCCCTCGGTATAGAGATTCTACCGGTGAATACGAACGTCTTACCAGCCAGTACCTTCTCCCTCGCCTCGCCCTCTGGCTTCCCACCCGGCTCATACCGCACCCCTGCCTCCTCCAGCTTACGCAATAATCTCGCTGTACTCTCCTGCTTGAAGAAGAGGAGAATACTCTTCGCTACCTCCGGGCCTATCTCCGGGATACTTACCAGCTTATCGTAAGTGGCATTCCGCAGCTCCTCCATATCTCTGAAATTGGAGGCGAGTAATGAAGCGGTATGCTCGCCCACATGTCTTATCCCGAGTGCATAAATTAGCCGTGCAAACGTGGTATGCTTGCTCTTCTCTATCGCATCCAGTAACTTCTGTGCCGATTTATCGCCCATCCGCTCAAGTTTCAGCAGGTCGCTCTTACTCAGGCGGAATAAATCTGCCGGGTCTGTCACCATCTTACGGTCCACCAGCTGCTCTATCACCTTTTCACCCAGACCCTCTATATCAAGCGCACGGAGCGATGCGAAATGTTTTATCCGCTCCTTCAACTGTGCTGTGCACGAAACACCGATGCAACGCCTTATAGGTCCTTCCTTCAATACCTCCGCACCACAGACCGGGCATCTATCTGGCATCTTGAATTCACGCTCCGCACCTGTCCTCTTGGATTTTATCACGCTCACCACTTCCGGTATGACATCACCTGCCCTCTCTACCACCACTGTATCGCCTATCCGGACATCCTTACGCTTCAATTCCTCTTCGTTATGTAATGTCGCTCGGCTGACTGTAACACCGCCTATCTGCACGGGCTCAAGAACCGCAACGGGCGTCAATGCACCTGTACGTCCCACCTGCACTACTATATCCTTCACCTTTGTAAACTCCTCCCTCGGCTGGAACTTGTATGCTATCGCCCACCTCGGGCTTCTTGAAATTGTACCCAGCCGGTTCTGCTGTTCTACACTGTTTACCTTCACCACTATCCCATCAATCTCATAATCCAGTTCGTCCCGTCTCTTCTCCACTTCATCATGGTAGCTTATCACGTCCTCTATATCCTTAAATAGCCTCACCAGGTCACTCACACGGAATCCTATGCTTCTCAGATAGTTCAATATCTCCCACTGGGTTTTGAATTCCCTGCCCTCCACACGCCCGATGCCATAAGCGAAGAAGTCAAGGGGTCTTGATGCTGTGACTCGCGGGTCAAGCTGTCTCACGGAGCCTGCAGCTGCATTCCTCGGGTTTGCGAACATTCGCTCACCACGTCTGCCCAATTCCTCGTTCAGCTCTCTGAATTTACGCACCGGCATATAAACCTCACCCCTGACCTCCAGCAATGGTAATGCCTCCGATAAGGTGCGCAGAGGTATCGTCTTTATCGTCCTCAGATTCTGCGTCACGTCCTCTCCCGTCCACCCATCACCTCTCGTGCTACCCACAACGAGTGCACCATCTTTATACACAAGCTCCATAGCCAGCCCGTCTATCTTCGGCTCCACCACGTATTCTATCTCTTCACCGCCAAGCATACGTCTCACTCGCTCGTCAAATTCTCTCACCTCCGCAGCTTCCATTACGCTATTCAAGCTCAACATCGGAATGCTGTGCCTGTAAGTCCCGAATTCCTCCAGCGGCTTCGCTCCTACTCGCTGAGTGGGCGAATCGGGCGTTATAAACTCCGGATACTTCGCTTCAAGCTCCTCTAATTCCTTAAATAATCTGTCATATTCCGCATCTGAGATCTCAGGTTCATTCAGCACGTAATACCGGTAATTATGATAACGTATCTTCTCCCTCAGTTCCTCGATATGTTTCCTTATCTTCTCTTTCTCTCCTACCACCACCTGCCACTCCTGAAAAGGTTTAATAGATAAAGAAAAATAAATAAAATAAAAAATAAAAGAAATAAGAGAATAGCGATAATGAATGAGCGAGCGAATGATGGACAAAGTAGAGAATAAGGATATGGAGAAGGATAAAGATAAGGAGGAAGAGATAGAAGAAACCCTGATACCCGGTCCCGATTATCTGGCGAGTGGTGTTCATATAGGTACGCAGCAAAAAACCGGTGATATGTTGAGGTTCATTTATCAGGTAAGACCTGATGGTCTTTACTTGCTTGATATAGGGATAATGGATAGGAGATTACGTATAGCGGCTCGCTTCTTAGCTAATTATGAACCTTCTTCCATACTTGTTGTATCCGCACGGGAATACGGGCATCAGCCGGCGAGTATGTTCGCCAGGGTAACGGGTGCGATGGCAATAGTGGGACGATTCATCCCCGGTACGCTGACAAATCCGGAGAGCGAATATTTCGTCGAACCCTCCATTCTTATATTGACCGACCCGATGACTGATGCACAGGCATTAAAGGAGGGTGTAAGAACTGGCTTGCCCATCGTTGCTTTATGTGATACGAACAACTCTACATCCAATGTTGATTTTGTCATCCCGACGAACAATCACGGCAGGAAAGCACTTGCCACCGTTTATTGGCTGCTTGCACGTGAGTTCTTGCGAGAGCGGCACAGACGTGAAGGCAAGAGCGATGAGGATTTCAAATTTGAGTACCGTGTAGAGGATTTTGAAGCTGAGGTATAAGGTGTAATATGTAATGAGAAGAGCAGCAGTAGCAGGTGCTTTCTACGAAGCAACCCGGGATAAGTTGATAGCACAATTAGAGGAATGCTTTGCGGGAGTACGAGCACCTGAAGAGGGAGAGGGGGTGGATGAGCGTATTATTGGTGCCGTGGTACCGCATGCAGGCTACATGTATTCAGGTGGTGTTGCCGCGCATGTCTATGCAAAACTCCCCCATGCCGATACTTTCATCATTCTCGGGCCCAACCACTATGGGCTGGGCTCACTCGTTGCCGCATCAAAGGAGACATGGATGACTCCTCTGGGTAGTGTGGAGGTGGATACCGCATTTCTGGATGCGTTACCAAGACGGATCATTGATATTGATGAGACTGCACACAGGCATGAACATTCGATAGAGGTTCAGCTACCGTTTCTACAATTCCGGTTCGATACCTCCACCTTCCGTTTCGTTCCTATCTGCGTGGCACTCAGTGACGAAGATACCGCACGAGAGATCGGGGAAGACCTCGCAGATACAATCGCCAGATTTAAAGATGAACATAAGAAGTTTATCCTGATTGCCTCTTCAGACTTCACACATTATGAACCGGAGCATATAGCGCGTGAAAAGGACGAAGCAGTGATAGAAGCGATAACAGAGCTGGATATTGGCAAGTTCTACAACCGCATATTCGCACTGAACTCCTCTGCCTGCGGTGTTGGTCCAATAGCATCAGTGATGTATGCAGCGAAGAAACTCGGTGCAAAGCATGGGCAACTGGTTAAATACGCCACCAGTGGCGATGTCACCGGCGATAGAGCGAGTGTGGTTGGCTATGGAGGTATCGTAATCTTCTAATTTATTCGGCACGATACGATGCAAAGAGTAGCAGCATGTCGGGTTTTCTTCAAGGAATTAATGAGCAGTGACTTCGTTATTGATAATACCATTGTTACACCCACCTGTGCGAGATGCTCAACTCTGTTCGGCGTCGGTGAAGTGAAAGAATTGGAGAGTAGAGGAAGGGTAACAAAGCTGAGGATAGATGATTCCACTGCTGTCATCAATCTGTATACAGGTATTGGTAATAAGACGAAGTTCAAACCAGAGTCTTTCTTGGCATTCCTCGGTAACCTGCGCATACGCCACCATGAGAGGGGCTTCCTGATACTCGGAGAGGAGATGGCTATGGTAGACTCGACTGTAAGAGATAACTGGATACTGAGTACTGCTATACGGACAATGAGGCGGATAGAACTGCTTCGCTCTATGATGCCCATGCCCGCCACCACATGGATGAGAAAGGCTCTGACGCACTATGGTAATAGTAACAAGCTGGAGGAATGCGAAAGCACAGCAATAGAAGCGGTTCAGCAGTTGTGGCTGCATTATAACAGAACTACAAAGGATATAGCTCTTGATCTCCTGAACACGATGGATAAGTGCACTCGCGAACGATTAATGGCAGAGTTAGAGAAGAGGGGACTGAAAGGAGCATGGATAGAAGAGGTGATTGACGAGCTCATTGCGGATGGTATGTGTTATGAGCCAGAAGCAGGTGTTCTGGCACTGGTTCATGAGTAGAGTGAGTAAGTAATAGAAAGCTTTAACATTAAGAGAGAGTATTCCATATCCAAAGGACAATAAAGGAAAGGAACCAAGCAATGGAACCTTGTGAGAAGGTGAAGTGGATGCAACTGCCGCGAGAAGTTCTGGTTGGTCATGGAGTATTGGAGGAAATAGGGCGTGTATGCAGGCACCTCGGGCTGCGAGGCGGCGCCACTGTGGTTACGGGAGCGCGTTATACAAGGAAGATAGCAGGAGAGAGGGTGGTAGAGATTTTAGCAGATTCGGGCTACGAAGTTCAGCTGGTGGAGGTCCAGGCTATAAACCCCGACAGTATAGAGCGCGTCAGGGAGATAATAAAAGAGAACAAAATGAGTTTCGTGCTGGGCGTTGGCGGCGGTACAATTATTGATACCGCCAAGATCACCTCCTTCGAACTTGGTATCCCCTTCATCTCAGTTCCTACTATCGCCTCTCATGATGGTATTGCATCGCCCAGGGCTTCTATTAAAGGCGATGACCGCAGCCCGGTGTCCAGGCAAGCTCAAGCTCCACTTGCTGTTATTGCTGATACACGGATAATATCCTCTGCACCTTTCAGGTTTACCGCTGCAGGCTGTGGTGATATCCTCGCGAACTATACAGCGGTACGGGACTGGCAACTCGCTCAGCGACTCCAGAATGCTGAATTCAGTAGCTATGCCGCTGCTCTCTCTGAGATGACCGCGAACATGATACTGGAGAACGCAGCGAAGATAAAGAAGAGGGATGAAAAGGCAGCATGGACAGTGGTAAAGGCGCTGGTGTCAAGCGGTGTTGCTATAAGCATTGCAGGTTCTTCAGCACCTGCATCTGGCTCTGAGCATAAATTCAGCCATGCCCTTGATATGATAGCAGATAAGCCCGCTTTACATGGTGAGCAGTGCGGTGTTGGAACCATAATGATGTCATACCTATATGGGGATGACTGGCAGCGGATTCGTGATACATTGAAGGAGATTGGTGCGCCCACGACCGCAAAAGAGCTGGGTATAAAGGATGAATATATCATCGAGGCTCTCACAATAGCACACAAGATTAATCCCGAACGATATACAATTCTGGGTGAGTCGGGACTAACGAAGGATGCAGCGGTGAGACTCGCTCTTGCTACCGGCGTGATTGAATAGTCAGGAATAGGGGATAACGAAGATGGAAGAAGGGAGAATAGTAACTTTAATAGGCGAGAAGCTGGCGAAGGAAGGTGAAGAGTTCATCTTCATGGGTACGGCGAAGAAGTGCGATGAGTGCAGATTAAAGAAAGCATGTGCGAACCTCGAAGTTGGGCGAAGATACAGAGTGGAGCGGATAAGAGAAGGTATAAAGCACGATTGTTATATCCACGAAGGGGGAGTCTGTGTTGTTGAGGTGATAGAACCACCAATAAAAGCAGTGATTGATGCGAAAAAGGCAGTAAAAGGCTCAAAAATCGTATTCAAAACCGTGGATTGCGAATCATCACTATCACTGCTCGATTTATGTCATCCCGCTGGTCTCAAGGATGGCGATAGATGCACCGTCCTGGATGTGATAAGCGATATCTCTGCTGGTTTGAAACTGGTGGAACTAAGGAGAGAAGCAAAGTAGATGTTTATAGGTGTAGACCACGGAACGATAGGGATACGGTTTGCCGGGATAGAGGATAATGAGATGAGAATCTTCGAGCTATCACGTGAAGAAGCTGCGAGAATGGATGCTGAAGCGATAGTGGATAGGGTAGAAACAGGTCTGGAAACAAGAACAGAGGCAATAGAACTCATTGCATTGACTTACTCGATGGGGGATGGCTTCTCAAGAATAAAAAAGATTGAGAAGGTCAATAACAGAGGATTGAGCGGTGAAGGAGGAGCAGGTACGCGGATTGGTGGTGGTACGAACGTCTTCGATACCATAAAGAACTCCGGTATCCCTACTATAATGATACCCGGAATACACGCACGTAGTGAGAGTATAGACCCAAGAATGAGATTCTTCTCTCATTGCGCAAGTCCTGAGAAGGTTGGTGTTGCGTATCACATATATAAGAAAGGTTTTGAGCACTTCATCTTCTCAGACATTAGTTCCAACACAGTAACGATATGCGTGGCGAACGGAGTGATAATAGGGGGAATAGATGCATGCATAGGTGCACCAGGACTTTATCAGGGTCCTATTGACCTCCAGCTGATAAGGGATATTGACAGTGGGAAATTGAGTGCAGGCGAAGCCTTCGCTAATGCCGGTGTCATGCGTAAGCGGATAACAGCCGATGCATTAGCCACATTATCATTGTTCGTGGCGATGGAGATCTCCGCGATGCGTGTACTCATGAATGACTATGGTATATGTATATCCGCTAATGCAATCTTCTTAACCGGTTCAGTGGGAGAGAAGGACAGGATGAAAGAGAGGATAGACCAGCTTCTGGATGTGAAGACACAAACATTAACGAGATACAGTGCAGCAATAGGATGCGCAGAGATAGCAAGGGATGTATATTATGGCAAGAATGAGATAATGGGGATAAAAGTGGAGTTATAGCAGCTTATTTATATTTATGTTTATCTTATCTCCCACCACTTCCCTTTATCTTCGCTATAGGACGAATAGCACCACATGCATCACATTTCAATACCCATACACGCTCCATTTTGGATAAGTGCGTATCTGGCTTCTTACATTCCCAGCATAACACATATTCATGTATGAACCGTTGAATTTGACGCTGAATCTCCTCACGAGAGAATCTGCCCTGGAATATCGCTCTGCTTCCTTCTATCTTACCCGCAGTACCCAGTTCGCTGAGCAGGAATTTCATTACGTACTCAGGTCTTCGGTTTATATAATTGCATATCGCATCAAAATTATCGAAGATGGTGGTCTTACCCTCGATGAAGACCTTTGCGTTAGGTATGACAAATCGGGATTCATTACTCTTTATATTCGCCGGTAACAGGCTCAAAGCTCGATCCAAAAGCTTCTCATATTCATGATCTTCCATGTTTCAGTACCTCTATCTCGCTCTCCTCCTATCAAGCGCCGAGGAAGGGATTTGAACCCTTGCGTCCCGTGAGGGACACCGGCTCTCAAGGCCGGCGCTTTTGTCCGCTAAGCTACCTCGGCTGATATTCATGGCTTCTTCTTTCTCCAGTTAGGGTATTTCCTCATTCGCCTTGATTTGCCAAATCCACATGCCACACAGTACTTACCATGCACGCTAAAGGAATGCCTGCCACATCGCCGGCATATTATGTGCGACTGCTTTTGCCTCTTTCCCTTTGAAGGTGTCCCTTTCACCATCGCTCCTTGTCCTCCAATTCTTTACCCTTAGCTCCCTCTTCCTCCTTCTCCATATCCCTGGGCTCTGTTGGCGATATGAAGACGACATTGTCGCCCCTTACGAGGATCTCACCCAGAAGATTCTTGACCGAAGAATCGGCATTCAACTCTTCCGCATCGTTCAGCAGGAGATTCATGTGCAGGTCATAGCCTGCCAGTATGCCTCTGAACTCTCTGCCTCCCCTTATCTTCACTATAACTGGCGACTTCAATGATCTGTTCAATATGTCCAACGGTTTGGGTCTATCCGCCATGTTCATCACTCTCTTCTTTCTTACTCCGCTAATCGCTAATTTGTGCTTTTTATTTTATTATTGTTTTGAACTATTAATATCATAGCACATAGTCTATATTATATCCTCTTATGCAAATAGCGATAGAGAGGGAGTGAGATGGTAAAGTCCTTTTATGAATACATAGGTGATGCATGGAAGAGACCGGGTGAGTCTTACGTGGGCGAATTGAGGCGTGTGAGACTGCCGGAGTGGCGAAGAGAGCCTGCAGTTGTCAGGATAGAGCATCCAACGAGGTTAGATCGTGCACGGGCTCTTGGTTATAAAGCGAAACAGGGGTTCATTTTGGTGAGGGTGAAGGTTAGGCGTGGTGGCAGGCGAAGACCGAGACCGAAGAAGGGCAGGAGACCGAAAAGGATGGGTGTACATAAGATAACGCCTGGCAAGAGCTTACAGCGGATTGCAGAGGAGCGAGCAGCACGTAAATATCCCAATATGGAAGTTCTTAACTCCTACTGGGTCGCAGAGGATGGTAAGAGGAAATGGTTTGAGATAATAATGGTTGAACCTGCAAACCCCGTGATAAAGTCTGATAAGAACCTCAACTGGATCTGTGAGCATAAGCATAGGGGTAGAGCCTTTAGAGGTTTGACCTCAGCGGGGAAAAAGGGAAGAGCCCTGGTTTAATGAAGAGAGTGGGTGTGGTGGATCTGCCACTTCATGGTGGTTCAGCACCTTACTGGCTGGTAAAGCGAATGAAGAGCTTAGCTCATGCCATCTTTGAGCTGCTGGTTGAGGAATATGGGGTAGGCGGAGTGTTAGAGAAACTGGCGGACCCGTTATGGTTTCAGTCGCTCTCTTGCGTACTCGCCTATGACTGGCACAGCAGTGGTACCACAACGGTGGTGTGTGGCGTCTTAAAATCGGTGATAGACCCGGAGGAGTTTGGCATTGGTATCGCTGGCGGTAAGGGTAAGGCATCGAGAAATACGACATCTGATATAGAAGAGATAGGACTAAAACTGAGCCTCAGTGATGCAAAGATTGAGGAGCTGAAATACGCCAGCAGGATATCTGCAAAGGTGGATAACGCGTGTATTCAAGATGGCTATCAGCTATATCATCACTCGATGGTCATCACCGAGAAGGGCGAATGGGCAGTGATACAGCAGGGTATGAATCCCCGCAACAGGTATGCAAGACGGTATCACTGGCTCTCGTCGGCAGTAAAGAGTTATGAGGAGCCGCATCAGGGCATCGTTGGATTCCCACACAGCCATGTACTGGATATGACTGCAAAGGATAGTAGAGAATGCCGTGAAGTCTCTGTTGATCTGGTAAAGAGTAAGAGTGGAGAGTTAAAGCGATTGTATAAGGAGCTTGAGAGCGACTTCAGAATGAAGAAAGGGCAGAGGACGTTATTAAACTTCAATGCACCCACCTCTGCGTCTGCGTCTGCGTCTGCCTCCGCATTTGCATCTTTCAAGTTGCCGAGGCGCGTGAACTGGGATGCACTTCGTATAGCATATGAGCATCAGCCATCGGATTTCGAACAGCTTTTGTGTATTCGCGGTTTGGGGCCTGCAACAGTGCGGGCTTTAGCGCTTATCGCTGAGTTGATATATGGAGCGAAGCCAAGCTGGCGAGACCCTGTTAAGTTCTCATTTGCGTTTGGTGGTAAAGATGGCGTGCCTTATCCGGTAGACAGACACACGATGGACGAGACCACCGAGATATTACAGGCTGTGATGAAAGCAAAGGGAAAGGAGTGCAAGAGTTTTATTCATCAACATTAAGAGTTATGCGGGACTATCGTGCTATTATCAAAAACGAAAATAATCGAAAATATTAAATAGAAGAATAGAATCTCCGATTAGATTAAAGCAAGGTGAGAAGAAAGAGATATAGACCATGTCCAGTACCATGAACGCCAGACACCGACCTTTTGTATTCATAAATATGGCGATGAGTGTGGATGGTAAAGTCTCATCAGTGAGACGGGAACAGCTCAGGATAAGCGGTGTGGAAGATTTTGATAGGGTTGACTCTCTGAGAGCAGGTAGCGATGCGATCATGGTCGGTATAGGCACTGTCCTGGCTGATAATCCTTCACTAACCGTAAAGTCAGAAAAGAGGAGAGAAGAACGCAAAAAAATGGGTAAACCCGAAAATCCTATCCGCGTGGTCGTGGACAGCAAGGCGAGAACACCGATAGATGCTGAAGTTCTGAACAGAGGTGCGGGCATGCGAATAATTGCAGTCTCAGAACGCGCAATTGTAGAAGATGTGGGGCGATTGGGTGACAAAGCGGATACGGAGGTCGTGGTCTGTGGCAGGGAAGAAGTGGACCTGAAAGAGCTGTTATATCTCTTATGGCTCCGGGGTGTGAACAGATTGATGGTGGAGGGTGGCGGAACGCTCAACTGGTCTCTGCTCTCTCAAAGGCTGGTTGATGAGATTTATATCTATGTGGGCAATGTGGTAATAGGAGGCGAGAGCGCACCAACGCCGGTGGACGGTGCGGGTTTCGTAAGAGATGAGGAACTGGTAAAGCTGGAGCTTATAAGTGCAGATAAAATGGATGAAGGTGTATTATTGAAATGGCGTGTTCTTAATCATAATTGTAATCGTAATCGTAAGGGAGACATAATTGAATTGTATGAAACTACCAGCAGAGATAAAGGATAATATAAAGGATTTTGCATACATAACGCGGCGAAAACTGAGGGACGAAGATGGAGAAGTGAAGGGTGAGGTATTCCTGTGGCGCAAGAAGGGTGAGGAAGCTTTCAACTACTGGTTGAAGTGCCCTTATTGTGGGACAGAGGAGGAATCAAGCGTAACGCTCAGGAGAAGACCTTATAGATTGAAATGTAGCAACTGCGGCAAGAGCATCCTGATAGAGAAGCTTGTACCAAAGTGATGTGAAGAAAGATGAAATCAGGAGAACGCCTTCACCAATTTTAATATTCTCTTTACTGTGTATCTCCGTCTCTCCTCCTCACGTTCCTGATAGGTTCTTATCGCCCTCAGCAGGTCTATTCTCCTGAACTCTGGCCAGAAAGGTGCGCAGAAATAAGCTGCGCATTCGTTGCCCAGTGCCTGCCATGGCACAAAATTGCTCAACCTCATCTCGCCACCCGTCCTTATAATCAGGTCCACTGCTGTCTTCGCACCATCCTCTGTACCTCTACCTGTACCTCTACTCCCATCTCCCAACTCGCTCTCACTTATATACAGATGCTGTGATATTGTATCCTCATTTATCTCTGATGCGGATAGCAGTCCCTTCTTCACCATGCTCGCAATTATTCGTACTGAATCCAGTATCTCCATCCTGCCACTATAAGCCACTGCTATAAATAACCTGAAATTCCTGTATCGCTCGGTTGCGTGCTCTGCTTTCTTTATCGCTTCTCTTACACTCGCCGGCAGTAAGTTGATATTCCCTATTGCTCTTACCCGTACACCGCGACGGTGTACCCTATCATCCTTACTTATCTTCTCAAACTCGGCACGCATGAGCTCAAATAACTGCTTCTTCTCCTCTTCCGTACGGCAGAAGTTCTCGACTGAGAAAGCGTATATCGTGAGTTGCTTTATGCCAAGATCAAAACACCACTCGATCATTCGCTCTGTCACCTCAGCGCCATAAAGGTAGCCCTTCTCTGTGGAAATTCCTATCTCCCTCGCAAATCGCCTGTTACCATCCATAATTATAGCCACGTGTTCTGGCAAACTCCGTCCCAGTATCTCCTCCTCCAGCATCCTCTCATATTCGCCGTACGCCCTGTCACGAAGCCAGTTGCACATCCTCGCAACTTCTCGCTTCATCTTTATCCCTCCTTACCTTTATCTTTACCAAAGTCCAGCACTTTCGTCTTCATCTCCGAGAGCTCTACAAGTGTTGCACACCCGACAACTGGGTTTATACCCCTCTTCTTCTGATACTCCGTCTGTGACTGCCAGGCTCCTGAATTTATCAGTAGCACATCACGATATCTTGTAATTCCAACTGTATGTGTATGCCCGCAATGGAGTATATCAGGTATGGGGTTTATCACGCCATAATCATGCCCATCCGGAATAATAGATACGCTATTACCGTATATCGGCGCTATATGCCTCCTCCTTAGCATCTCTACCATCATATCCGCAGGTTTTGAATAATCCAGGCGCGATACCGCGTTAACGAAATCGTCAAAAGATTGACCGTGATAGATCAAAACAATTCTGCCGCCTATTTTTATGTATGCAGGATTACTCACGAAGCAGGTATCGGGAGGGAAAAAGCGCTGGAAATCCTCGTACAATGGCGGTTGAGGCTCTGCACTCCTCACTGCATCGTGGTTGCCCGGTGCAAGTACCACGTGTATGCTTCCGGGTATACGCTGAAGACAGTGCGCTGCCATCTTATACTGCTCCTCTATATCCGCAATTGCCAGGTCACTCTCCTGTCCCGGGTATACACCTATCCCATCTACAATATCACCTGCAACAATCAGATAACCAATATCTATACTCCTGCTCTTGACCGCTTCTCTCAGCCAGTCCACAAAGCTATCCCATGCATCTTCACGGAAAGCCCGGCTACCTACATGCATATCTGATATAAACACCGCATACCCGGGTTCTTCACCTTCACCTGAGGATGCGAGCGGCAAAGAAGACTGTGCTGACGCTGATTTATGGAGCGGGACATCGGGATACACCAGCCTGTGGGCAAACAGATAACCGCTCCTGGTTAGCGTACCGGTCACACCTATCACCTCATCGGGGATTACCTCACTGTGGTTGGATAGGACTACGGGTATATGCCCTGAAGGGTCTTCTAAATCTACCAGGAGATTACCCCTCGCTGTTTTGTTCACCGAGGAGACTATGCCCACCACGGAAATATCTTCGTCTGTTCTTGTTCTTATATTCCTAACAGACCTTATCTGGTAACAATTCATTCTCCTCTTTATTATACCCCCTATCTCCTCGTATCTGCTGATGAAATGCTGTAAGAAATCACCCTGCTGCACACTGCTGGCACTGTTGGAGAAAGATTTAATAATCACAGGAGGTGCTGGTGCTCGCTCCTGATTCGGTACTCGATGCTGAGTCTGATGCTGATGCTGATGTTTGATGACTTCTGCTATATGCTCTTCAGAGATGACAAATACGGAGGAGGAATCAAGTGAATTAGCCACCCATTCTGCTATCTCGCTGATACCGACTCCTTGCTCTAATTGGTATCGTTTTAATAAATCAACAGCATCAGGCTGTACCTGATATCCCAGCTCGGCAAATCGCTTTACTATCTCTAACTCAACCCCTGCCCCTATCTCTGTCTCCCTGCCTCCGCGCTTTGGACCATGCATCGCTTTTGGTAGAGTCCCGGCTCAGATCAGATCCATTCCTTCAACTTCGCTTCGAGATAGGGTTTTGGTAACGCGCCCTGGATAACATCTACCGGCTCGCCATTCTTGAATATGAACATGGTGGGTATAGCCATGATAGCGAACTCAGAGGCAATCCGCGGATTCTCGTCCACATTCAGTTTCCCAAATACAACCTTACCCGCATATTCACGTGCCAGTTCATCTATTATCGGTGCTACCATTCTGCATGGTGCACACCAGGGAGCCCAGCAATCTACCACGACCAGCGGATATTTCCTCACGGTTGGTATAAAACTGCTGTCATCCAGGGTCAGTGGGTGGTCAATTAACTGCTCACCTTTCTTACCCTCTTTCTTCGCCTTCATTCTCGCTTCCATCTCACGCATCTTCTTCGCTTTTATCTGCTCTATCTCGAAATCTTTATTTTTATTGCTACTATTCTCTTCCTCTTCCTTCATATCCTGATGCCCTCCTTTGTCTTTGTGAAATAGCATAAGAAATAGCTTTTGTCTATTATAAGTTTTGTGTTATATTGTTATTGTACCGTATTGTGGTTACCTCTTGCGGTCATTGCCTGAATCAAATCAAATGTTGCTACCGCAGGGACCGTACAATACGGCTTCTGTTTCTGTTGCCCCCTGTTTGCCCATAGTAATCATCTTATCTTACTACTCTTCGAAGAGGGCAATTCTATATTCACCATTATCATAAATAAATATAATATCACTCCGCTACCATTCTCTTCAAATCCCGTACCAGGTCTGCCCTTATATTCGCTCTTCTATCGCCTCCGCAGACCATCCCTCTGACGCCTATTATATCGGGCGCTATCTCCTTTAGCTTCGGTACATCCTCGAACTTGAGCGAGCCTGCAAGTGCTGTTTCCAGCCCAAGCGCCCTTGACTCTTCAACGAAGCGCCTGAGTTCCTCTTCACTCATGAATTCCAGTGTTGAACGCCCGTCTTTTATACCTGTATCGAGCATTGCCACATCTATGTTCACTGCACTGGCAATCTCAGCGACCTCAAAAGGTGAGATTGAATTTATTCGCTTATAGTCAGAATAGAAAGCGGAAACAACTTTCTTCGTGGGTGCAAGGCTCTTCACCGCTCTAACCACCGCTGATAGCAAATCTATCGCCTCACGCTTATCTCTTATCCTGAAGAGCCCGACCTTTATGTAGTCAGCACCGGCAGATGCGGCACCCGATGCAGCTAAAGAAGCTGTTCCCGGTCTGTAATCGAAGTCCCCTATCGCAGCACTCACTTCCACCGTGTCTCCACACTCACTCATCACCAGCTCCTTTACCGATTTGATAACCCATGGGAAATTCGCACCCAGAGAGCCCTCACCTGGATTCTTCACATCCACTATGTCCGCATTACCCTGAATCACCGCCTTCGCTTCTTCCACATCCCTCGGACTTACCAGCAGTTTCATCTCTCTTTCATCTCCTCAGTATCTCCACACCCTCATCATCACCATCACCGTCACCCACACCCACATGCACTTCCGAAGCATTGGTAAAGATGCCATGCTCAACAGAGCCAACAATCGAAGAGAGGGTCATGTTCATCTCCTCTGGATTATTTATAACACCAAAATCCACATCCATTATCAGATTCCCTCCTTCTGTGATGAAATAACCGCCTCTATTACCATCTGCTCTCAGCACAGGAACACCACCAAGTCGCTTCACCTGCGCTTCAACCACCTTCACTGCGTATGGCAATACCTCTAAAGGAACTGGCTTATTCAACCTTTTCGTCATTTTACCGTCATCAACGCAGATAACAAACCTCCGCGCCGCGTATGATACTATCTTCTCCTTCGTATGGGAGCCCCAGCCGCCCTTTAGCAGGTTTAACTGCGAATCAACCTGGTCTGCAC
>Ga0190306_1000169_pt1 | contig 25106 bp, 27 predicted proteins | sample 48700734_MG_FD_161657 | JGI IMG/M metagenome (GOLD analysis project Ga0190306, IMG submission 161657) | Hydrothermal vent sediment bacterial communities from Southern Trench, Guaymas Basin, Mexico - 4870-07-3-4_MG | ecosystem: Environmental > Aquatic > Marine > Hydrothermal vents > Sediment ... | reverse complement strand
TCTGAATTTATTGAAAGTATTATTGAATTAAGTGTTGCTAATACTAATGCAATAAAGGATTATAGAAGCATTGAAGAAAAGTATGCTAGCTTGATGCATTTAGCATAGTTATTTTAAACTAGAGCCAACTCATATTATAATTGGTTAAAAGTTAAGGGTTTGGATAAAACAAAGCCTTCTAAAAAAATCCTTAAAGAAAGAATTAATGCGGTTTTTGAAGAAAGTCGAGAAATATATGGAAGTTATAGAATTCAAACAATGCTTGAAAGAGAGAATTTAATTTATTCACGATCATATATAGGCTTGTTAATGAAAGAAATGGGCTTAATAAGTATCCTAAAAAGAAAATTCGTAGTTACAACAGATTCAAAACATTCATTTCCAATAGCAAAAAACGAATTGGACAGAGACTTTACCAGTTTAGAACTAGGTAAAAAATGGGTGTCTGATATTACTTATATACGCGTTAAAGATAACTAGAATTATCTTACAACCATAATGGATCTTGCTGACAGAAAAATGTAGGATGGGCTTTAAGTGAAGATATGACAACTAAGAATACCGTTATGAAGGCTTGGTTATCAACTCGTCAAAACAGAAATATTATTGAAGGATTGTTTTTCATTCAGATAGATGGGTGCAGTATGCTTCCAATAAAATGACAAGCCTTTTTTCTTATAATAGAAAAATAACACAAAATATGAGTAGAAAAGGAAACTGTTGGGATAATGCTGTAGCTGAAAGCTTTTTTAAGACTATTAAACATGAATGGTTGTATCGATTTAAGTTTAACTCTTACAAGCAATTATATAGATCTATTGAAGATTATATTACATGGTATAATACTAAAAGAATTTATTCTAGTTTAGGGTATTTATCTCCTTTAGAAATGGAAATTAAATTAAGAGAAATTATTAAGAAAGCGGCTTAGTAAAAATAGTCACAAATTTATTAGGTATTCCAAAAATTTAGATTGCAAATTATTTAAAAAAAATTAAATGCCATTCTAAACGAGTTTAAATTTTATGACTTTTTAGAGAGGACTCAACACTAATTCTTCTATTTAGAAGATTTAAGAAAATAAAAAAGGGACTCCTGCGGTCCCTTTTTTTGCAGATACATGATACATCAAGTAGTGAAGCAGGAATATTTTTATTAGTGGTTAATATTTATAGTACTTATTAATTCTATATTTTCTAAATCTGAATAATTATATTGATATAAACCATTTTCTCCAATTAACATTAATACTTCGTTAAAAGGTATTACATCGAATGCGTGAATGTCGCTAAAACTTGCAATTTTATGCGATGAAATAGTTAAAGGATCGCTAGTATCATAAATTTTTAATCCTGCATCTCCATCACAAATAAATAAAGTATTATTATCTATACCTAAACCATGAGGATTAGTTAAACCATATGATTTTAATAAAGTTGGCGATGAAAGATTGGCAATATTAATAACATCTAATCTGTTTGTTGTCCCTCCACAATTATTTCCCGAGCGTAAAGTAACATAAGCTAATGTATCAGCAACAACAACCGGATCACAACTTGTAATATGAGAATATTGCGATAGCTTTATCGGATTAATGGGGTCGCTAATATCATATATTAATAAACCATTTTGTGAACCAATAAACAAATTGTTTTCATGTGGAAAAATTGTTTCAATATTCCACCCTACATAGCAAGTCGAAGTATTTATTATGTTACCGGAATTCGATATGTCAATAATATTTAAGAAAGAATTATCTATTGTAAATAAGTAATCATTATATATAGTAAATCTAGCCATCGAGCCTCCTACGCCAAAAGAACTGCCGGCACTACTCATACTATAACTTGACGATGAATTTGTCATAATACCATCAAATTTATAATCCAAATATATTGGATAGTTAGGAGTGTTAACTTCTTTTTCAATTTCTTTAATTTCCCAAGCAATCACAACTCCCTTGTCTCTATCAACTTCGTCGACGCGATAATTTTCGTCGTATGGAGGTAAAGTATAAGGAATAATGTCTTCCAAACGATCTACTTCGCTAATATTTTGTAAATCTGAAATATCTAAAGCCACAATGTCAATATAACTATCTGCGTACAAAATATCGTCTTTTATTGCAATATCAACATTGCCGGGGATAGAAATAAATGCAATATTTTCAGGATTCGATGGGTCTGAATTATCAATTATATGAATTCCCTTCAAATACTCGTTAATATAAAGATAATTGTTATAAAAATATATTTTTCCGGTATTTTCTAAGTCTCTTGTTTCAAGTGTTGTAATAGAACTTCGCAAATCTTCGTAAGAAAGATATTGAGGCACATTTGCTTTGTACTTTTCAAAAACCTGATCTTCGCACGATTCAAAAGTGGCAAGAATTATTAATAAAATAATAGAAAATTTTAATTTCATAAAGCAAAGAGATTCCAAATTATATAATCAAACATATTTTATAGATGTATAATTATTTAAAATGGTTGCGTCGTTTAAATTAATTCTAATAAAATAATAGTTTTGAGGAAATTTACGCAACCAATTTGTTAAAATGTGCATCTTAACAAATAACATATTAAATATAATTCTCTTTAATTTTATAACTCCTAAAAAAACTATTATGTTTAGAAAAATAAGTATTATAAAAAGTTTAGTTATATTATTATTACTTGTTATTAGTACTAAACTATATGCTCAAATCGACAAAGTTGATGTTGTTTATTTAAAAAACGGAAGTATTATAAAGGGAGAAATTGTTGAAATTAAAACAGATAAATATGTAAAAATAAAAAGTTTATGCGATAATATTTGGGTTTTTAATAATACTGATGTCTTAAAAATATTAAAAGAAGATAAAAAAGTAATTGTTGATTCAATCTCCGATTCCCAATTCAAAATAAATGGAGTATTTACTAATTTTAGCCTGGGATTTTTATATGGTACAGGTAACGAGAATAAGAATCCTCCTTTAAGTATTTTGGTTAGTGGAGGATACAATTTTAATAACAACTTTAGTATTGGTCTAGCTACCGGAGTTGAATTGCTCGATAATGCATTTGTTCCCGCAATGATTGATTTAAAATATTCTTTTGTAAATAGTAAAGTAAGTCATTTTATATTTTTACAAAGTGGATACTCTTTTGTTATAGATGCTCAGAATGATGATATTTACTATTACAACGGTAATAACGAAAGAGAAAATCGGGGAGGTATAGTTATTAGCCCCGGTTTTGGTATAAAGTGGAATTTAAATAAGAAAAATGCAATTGCTTTAAGTTTAGGTTATCGTTACCAACAAAATAATTATACATATATTGATTATAATAATCAAGAAATTGAAAGATTGGTTAAGTATAATAGAATTTCAGTTAGTTTTGGATATTATTTTAAATAAAAATAATATTAAAATATTAATTTAACTATTGACCTACTAATTAATAAAAACCAAAAGAGAAAATAATAGAATAATTATATTAAAAAATGTAATTTTGCTGCTTATTTTTAATAGAATTTTAATATGAGTGATACTTTTGATGATATATTTTGGGATGATGAAACATCGAACCTAATTGAGAAATACGAGAAAATGTTAGATGAAAATGCTGAATATTTTTTCGACATTTTCGAATTTGAAGATATTATTGACCATTATATATATGTAAAACAAAACGAAGATGCTTTACAAGTAATAGACTATGCTGATAAATTATATCCTTCAGAAATAAATTTTTCCATAAAAAAAGCACTTGTTTATATCGAACAAAAAGCACCAAATAAAGCATTAGAAACATTAGCATCTATTGAATTATTGGTAAACGGAGATGTTGATTTTTACTTAATAAAAGGAGAGGCTTTAGTTGGTATTGGAGAATCGCAAAAAGCTAGCGAAATATTTTATTCATTATTCGAAATATCCAATGAAGATGATTATTCGAGTTATGCTATAGATATTTTTCAGATATTCGATAAGTATAATGAGCAGTTGCATGCTATAGAATTTTTGAAACTTGCATTTTCTTTCGATCCTGAAAATATCTCTCTTTTGCACTTTATTGCATATTGTTACGAGCATATCGGACAAAGTAAAAAATCTATTGCTTGTTACAAAGATTTCTTGAATGAATATCCATTTTCTGACAATGCCTGGTTTAATCTAGGTATAATGTATTATAATCAAGAGAATTATGAAAAATCAATTGACGCTTTAGAATACGCAATTGCCATAAATCCCGATAGTATTATTGCTTATTTTCACTTAGCTAATGCCTATTTTGCAAACGATATGTTTAAAAAAGCAATTATTTATTACAAAGAGTTTCTTAAATACGAAGAAGATGATCCTATTGTTGAATATTATTTAGGACAATGCTATAATTTTCTTGGAAACAAAGACCTGGCACTTAAACATTACGAGAGATGTATTAAAGAAGATAAATCATATGCTTATGCATATTTCGAAATAGCAAAAAATTATGAACAAAATGACGAAAATGAAAAAGCTTTAAAAACAATAAGCAATGCTATTGAGCTGGAGCCCGATAATGATGAATTTTATAATGTAAAAGGAATTATTTATTTTAACACAAATGAATTTAACCAAGCTGCAGAATTGTTCGAAAAAGCATTAGAAATAAATGCCTACGAAAAAGAATACATTATAAATTTGTCTGATACATATTTAAAATTAGAAGAATATAACAAAGTAATAGAATTATTTGAAGCTAAAAAAGAAATTCTTAACGACTCATTAATATATTTTAGATTAGCATCATGTTATTTGTTAATTAATAAAAAGCCTTTGGCAATAAGTAATTTCGAAAAAGGATTAAAGTTAAATTATTCAAATTATACAGAATTATTGTATCTTTACCCTGAAGCATTAAAAATTAAAGAAATTAAGAAGCTTCTGGAAAAATATAAATAAAAAATATATCTATTATGAATTTTGAATTACCCTATTTGCCCAATCGTACAAGTAAACCTAGAAAAAACGGAATAACCATGATGATGGATAAGGGATTGAGCCTTAATCAGGTAGAAGACTTTGTCGAAGCATGTGGTGAGTTTACCGATGTTGTTAAATTTGGTTTTGGAACATCATTAATTACAAATAAGTTAGAAGAAAAACTTAAATTATATTGCGAAGCAGATATTACTCCATATTTTGGTGGTACTCTTTTCGAAATGTTTATTGTTCGTAATATGTTTGATGAGTATAGAAAATTACTCGATAAATATAATATGGAATTATGTGAAGTTTCTGATGGCTCAATGTCAATGCCACATAACGAAAAATTAGAATATATAAATAAACTATCATCACAAGTAACTGTGCTTTCCGAAGTAGGGTCTAAAGATGCAAGTCTTATTATTCCTCCTGATGAATGGGTTTCACAAATGAAATCAGAATTAGAAGCAGGCTCTTGGAAAGTTATTGCCGAAGCACGAGAGAGTGGTACTATTGGGATATATAATAAAGATGGTTCTGCAAACATAGAATTAATCAATGATATTAAAAATCACATTAATATGGATAATGTTCTTTGGGAAGCTCCATTAAAAAATCAACAAGTGTGGTTTATAAAAAATATGGGATTTGATGTGAATCTTGGAAATATTGCTTATGATGGAATTATTTCTCTTGAAGCATTAAGACAAGGATTACGTGGAGATACTTTTTTTGAATTCTTACCTGAGAATTTAAAATAAAATACTGTTAAATTATTATTATTAAGCCTGTTAATAGACATCTAGCAGGCTTTCTATTTAAAATAAAACTTAGTTATTTAATTTATATACATTAAATAAAGCATATGTTTAAAAAATATTTTATTTCTTTCGTTAAAGGATTTGGAATGGGATCGGCAAATGTAATCCCCGGAGTATCAGGAGGAACAATAGCTCTTATTACAGGTATTTTCGAAAGAATAATTAATGCAGTAAAATCGTTTGATGGTGTTGCAATTAAATTGCTTTTTAATTGGGAAATTAAAAAATTAATAAAACATATAGATTTATACTTTCTATTATCGGTATTTTTAGGAATGGTAGTTAGCATAATATCGTTTGCCCATGTACTCGATTATCTTTTTACAAACTTTCCAATATATATATGGGCGTATTTTTTTGGATTAATCCTTGCCTCAGTATATTTTGTGGGAAAAACAATAGAAAAGATTGATATAAGCGTTATAATAGCATTTATTATCGGAGCTAGTATAGCAATTATAATTTCTATTCTAAATCCTGCAGAACAAAACGATTCATTTTTATATCTTGTTTTATGTGGAGTAATTGCTATTTGTAGTATGATACTTCCCGGACTTTCGGGCTCGTTTATATTAATATTGTTAGGGAATTACGAATTAGTTATGATTGATGCTGTAAATAATTTCGAAATAAAAATTTTACTTCCTGTAATTATTGGTGCTGTTATTGGACTAATTTTGTTTTCTCATTTTTTATCATGGGTATATAAAAAATATAAAAATCAAACAATTTCTGTTTTAACAGGTTTTATTCTTGGTTCTTTAAGTATTTTGTGGCCTTGGAAAAACGAAGTATATAAAATGGATAACTTTGGAAATTATGTTCTCAAAAATGGAGATAAAGTAATACAAAGCTATACTAAATATATTCCAGATTCATTTAATTTAGAAGTTATAATAGCTATTTCTCTTATGATTGTTGGAGTTGTAACAATATGTATAATAGAAAAACTTGCACAACAAAAAAAATAGATAAAGCAAAATTTATGAAATTGTATGGACTTATTGGTAAATCGTTAGGGCATTCTTTTTCTGCCTTATATTTTAACGAGAAATTTAAAAAAGAAGGTATTACTAATTCACTATACAAACTTTATCAGCTAAATTTTATTGACGAAATTGTTTCGCTCCTAAAAAACAACAAGAAAATATATGGTTTAAATGTTACAATACCTTATAAGCAAAACATTATTCCATTTTTAGATGAAATTGATATTGCTGCTAAAGAAATTGGAGCCGTTAATACTATAAAGATTAATTATTGCAATAATAAAACCTATTTAAAAGGATATAATACCGATTGCTCAGGATTTATACGTAGCATAAAACCGTTTTTGAACGATAGCAAAATAAACGCACTGGTATTAGGAACAGGAGGAAGTTCTAAAGCTGTTCAATATGCACTGAAAGAGCTTGGAATAGAATTTTGTTTAGTGTCCCGAAAAAAAACATCAGAAAAACAATTTTTATATAAAGAACTTACTAAAACTATTCTCGATTCTCATAGATTAATAATTAATACTACCCCTTTAGGAATGTTTCCAAATATTGATGAATCTCCTGATATTCCGTATCAATTCATTACAGCTAAACATTTGCTGTACGATTTAATTTACAACCCAAAACAAACAGCTTTTCTTAAACAAGGAATAAAGCATAATGCTCAAATTATTAACGGATTAGAAATGCTAAAATTTCAAGCTGATGATTCATGGAAAATATGGACAAGCAAATAAAATTATAAGCAAACATTGAATTATTTGTTGTGTAACACATTTATAGGCGATATATTTCCTAAGGAAAGGAAAAATGTTTCGCCAAATTTTGCTATCTTTAAACTTTATTTTCATAAACTATAAACAATTGATATACAATGTATTTACTTGACGAAATAAAGAAAAAAGCAAAGAAACATAATAAGAAAATTGTTCTGCCTGAATCAACCGAAGAAAGAACTTTAAAAGCTGCCGATGAATTATTAGCAGAAGGTATTGCTCAAATAATATTAATTGGTGATACTAACGAAATATTAAACAAAGCGAAAGAGTTCTCACTCGTGAATATTGAAAAAGCTATCATTGTAAACCCTTTAAATCATGAGAAAAAAGATCATTATATTAATATGATGGTTGAACTTAGAAAAAATAAAGGATTAACAAAAGAAGATGCTGCAAAACTTATTGAAGATCCTTTATACCTTGCAACATTAATGATAAAAAATGGAGATGCCGATGGAGAAGTTGCAGGCGCACAAAATGCTACTGGAGATGTTTTAAGACCAGCATTTCAATACGTAAAAACTAAACCCGGAATTAGTGTTGTTTCCGGTGCTTTTATTATGATTCTTAAAGATAAAGAATTTGGTGAAAATGGAATGCTAGTTTTTGCCGATTGTGCTGTTCATCCTAATCCTAATGCAAAAGAACTTGCCGAAATTGCCGTTGCAACTGCCGAAACAACAAAAGCAATTGCAGGTTTCGAACCAAAAGTTGCTATGTTGAGTTTTTCAACCAAAGGTAGTGCTAAACACGAAATGGTCGATAAAGTTGTTGAAGCAACTAGAATTGCTAAAGAAATGAATCCATCATTATTAATCGATGGAGAATTACAAGCTGATGCTGCAATTATTGAAGCTATTGGAAAGAAAAAAGCTCCCGACAGTAAAATTGCCGGACAAGCAAATGTATTAGTTTTTCCAACTCTCGAAACCGGAAATATTACATATAAACTTGTTCAACGATTGGCTCATGCTGAAGCTGTTGGTCCTGTTTTACAAGGTATGGCTGCACCAATTAATGACTTGTCTCGTGGTTGTTCTGTTAGCGATATTGTAAATCTTGTTGCTATTACTGCTAACCAAGCTGCAGGTGAATAATTTTAATTTTCTCTTAAAATAAATATAATAAAAAATAAAAAATGAAAATACTTGTTTTAAACTGTGGAAGTTCGTCAATAAAATACCAATTATTAAATATGGACAATTCTGATAATTCTGATGTGTTAGCCTCAGGAATAATTGAAAGAATTGGTTTAGATGAAGGACAATTAAAACACAAAACCTTCGATAATAGAAATTATTCTTTAACAACTCCTGTACCCAATCATACTAAAGGAATTGACTATATTCTCGAAGCATTATTGTCGGAAGAATATGGTGTAATAAAATCTGTTGAAGAAATTTCAGCTGTCGGACATAGAGTTGCTCATGGTGGACCATATTTCTCCGATAGTGTTCTTGTAACTGATGATGTAAAAGAAAAAATAAAAGAATGTATAGAATTAGCACCATTACATAATCCTGCTAACTTAAAAGGAATATTAGCAATGGAGAAAATTTTACCGGGAGTGTCTCAAGTTGCTGTATTCGATACATCTTTTCATCAAACAATGGAGCCAAAGGCATATCTTTACGGACTACCATATGAGTATTTCGAAAAATATAAAATCAGAAGATATGGTTTCCACGGAACTAGCCATAAATATGTTGCCGAGAAAGCTTGTAAATTAGCCGGATGGGATTGGAAAGATAAAAAAGTTATTTCGTGTCATCTTGGAAATGGAGCTTCTATCGATGCAATAGACCATGGTATATCTGTTGATACTTCGATGGGATTTACACCTGTTGCAGGTTTATTAATGGGAACAAGAGCCGGAAATATTGATCTTGGAGCTTTGCTTTATATTGCCGAAAAAGAAAATCTATCAATCAAAGAAACAAACGACTTAATTAACAAAAAAAGTGGTTTATTAGGAATATCCGGAGTATCTTCCGACATGCGCGATATAGAAAATGCAGCTGCAAATAATAATGAAAGAGCAAAAATAGCACTTGAAATGTTTGTGTATAGAGTAAAAAAATATATTGGATCTTATGCTGCTATTATGGGAGGTGTAGATTTAATACTATTTACCGGTGGTATTGGCGAAAATGGTTGCGAAACAAGAAGAGATGTTTGTAAAGGTCTCGAATTTCTAGGGGTCGATTTCGATTTAGAAGCTAATAAAGGTAAACGAGGAATTGATTTTGAATTAACAAAAAAAGATTCTACAACAAAAGTTTTTGTTGTAACTACAAACGAAGAATTAGTTATAGCTAAAGATACTCAGAGAATTGTTGGAGAATAAATAATAATAAATAAAATTATAATAAATGATTTTAAAATCCTTAGACGAGTTAGTTACTCTTGCCAAAAGTAAAGAAACAAGAAGATTAGCTGTTGCAGCTGCCGATGATAAAGCAGTTCTTGAAGCAGTGAAAGCTGCTTATAAACAAGATATAATAGTTCCTGTTCTTGTTGGAAATAAAGAAAATATTAAGAAAATCTGTAAAAAAATAGATTTTGATATTAAAGATATAGATATCTATAATGAACTCGATCCTTCTAAATCATGTATTAAGGCAGTTTCTTTAATTAAAGAAAATAAGGCTGATATATTAATGAAAGGTTTAGTAAGTACTGCTCCATTACTAAAAGCAGTTTTAAATAAAGAGAATGGATTAAGAAAAGGTGCAACTCTTAGTCATTTTGCATACATAGAAACTCCATATTATCATAAGTTAATTGGTATTACTGATGCTGCAATGAATATTGCTCCTGAATTAATGGAGAAAATAGATATTATTAATAACTCTGTAGATGCATTACATCTTTTAGGAATAGAAAATCCAAAAGTCGCTGTAGTAGGTCCTTTAGAAGTAGTAAATCCGAAAATCGAATCTACTACTCATGCTGCAATATTATCTATTATGAACAAAAGAAAGCAAATTAATGGTTGTATTATTGATGGACCATTTGCTATAGATAATGCAGTTTCGAAAGAAGCTGCCGAACATAAAGGTATAATTAGCGAAGTAGCAGGTGATGCAGATATATTATTAGCTCCTGATTTGAATAGTGGTAATATTTTATATAAAACAATGATGTTTCTCGGTGGTAGTACCTCGGCTGCAGTTATTGTTGGAGCAAAAGTGCCAATAGTATTAACTTCAAGAGCCGATACCGATAAAAGTAAAATGATGTCGATTGCTCTTGCTGCCGCAATGTAGAAAATACATTGATTTTATTTATTAAATTAAAATTATTATTATGGAAGAAAATTATATATTAGCAATAAATCCGGGATCAACATCTACGAAAATAGCGGTTTTTAATAATACAAAATCAATATTTTTAAAGAATATAAAACATACAGCCGAAGAAATTAATAAATTCGAAAAAATTGTCGATCAATTCGAATTTCGAAAAAATATTATTCTAAAAGAATTAGGCGAAGTAGATATCAATATTAATAAGATTGTAGCTGTTGTTGGTAGAGGAGGATTAGTAAAACCAATTGAATCGGGTATTTATGAGGTTAATGAAGCAATGCTTACCGATTTAAAAGAAAGTAAATTAGGCGAACATGCAAGTAATCTTGGTGGTTTTATTGCCGACGATATTGCAAAATCAATCCCTAATGCCAGAGCATTTATTACCGACCCTGTTGTTGTTGACGAAATGCAAGAAGAAGCTCGATATACAGGAAATGAAAAATTTGTTCGTCATTCAATTTTCCATGCCCTAAATCAAAAAGCCGTAGCAAGAAAATATGCTAAATCTGTTGATAAAAAATACGAAGATTTAAATTTAATCATTGCTCATCTTGGTGGTGGAATATCTGTTGGAGCGCATCATAAAGGAAGAGTTATAGATGTTAACAATGCTTTAGATGGTGAAGGACCATTTTCTCCTGAAAGAACAGGAACACTACCTGCAGGACAAGTTGCAAAACTTGCTTTTAGTGGAGAATATACTCATGCCGATATCAAGAAAATGATAAAAGGTGAAGGTGGACTTGTTTCTTATTTGGGAACTAACGATGCTTATGAAGTAGAAATGATGGTGAAAGATGGAAACAAAAAAGCAAAGATAGTTCAAGATGCTATGTCTTATCAGATAGCAAAAGAAATAGGAGCATTAGCCACAGTCTTAAAAGGAAAAGTTAATGCTATAATCTTAACTGGTGGAATAGCTTATAATCATATGTTAGTAGAATATGTTAAAGAAATGACATCTTTTATTGCTCCGATGATTGTTTATCCGGGCGAAGACGAAATGGAAGCTTTAGCTATGAATGGATTAATGGTTATAAAAGGCGAAATAAATGCTAAAGAATATAAATAATCAATTTTAGATTATTATTTTTACCCTTAGGTTTATTATTTTCCTAAGGGTTTTTTTTGCTTTTTGCATTAACAGATTTATTTATACAAAAACGAAGTGAATTATATGAACCGCAAAATGAACCTTAACAAAGTTAAATAACAATCAAATACAGAAAATATAAATTTCGTAATATCCAAATTTGGGCTTGTTAAAAAATTCAAAATTAAGATTATATGAGATTAAGTAAATACATAATTATAATATTAGTTTTTTTTTCTATATCAGTAAATGCATATTCCCAAAAAGAGGAAAATGAGAACACTAAGAATCTAAAAAACAAAATATTTTTTGGTGGCAGTTTTAGTCTGCAATTTGGTAGTATTACAGCAATAAATATAGATCCTGTGATTGGCATACGTCCAATCCCTCGTCTTTCAATGGGAATTGGAGGAAAATATCAATATTATAATAGCAGGAGTGATGTATTTAATAATTATGAAACACATATTTTTGGAGGAAGCATCTTCTCGGAATATGTAATTATTAAAGATCTTAAAAATGTGTTACCTGTAAAAGTATTTGGAGGCTTATTTACTCATATTGAATATGAAGCACTTAGTCTGGAATCGAAATATTTCGATATATCTAATACTAATATAGGAAAAGATAGATTTTGGTTAAATAGTTTTCTTCTTGGTGGAGGATATAATCAAAAAATAGGTAATAAATCATACATATATATATTAGTTTTGTGGAATGTTACCGAAACAATTAATACACCATATACAAATCCTATTTATAGAATCGGATTTGTATTTTAAATTTTATAAAAAAAAACAGTAATATTAATTATATATGAGTTTAAAAGATAAAATTCTTGTTGCCGATGACGATTTAATGATACAAAATATTATTCGAGAAGTACTCGATTATCATTACGAATTAGAATTTGCAAGCAATGGAGAAGAGGCTATTGAGATGGCTAATAAAACTATCCCCGATATTATATTACTAGATATTATGATGCCTAAAGTAGATGGCTTTGATGTTTGCAAAAAAATACGGAAAGATACACAATTCGATAATACCATAATAATAATGATTACAGCTTTATCCGATAGAGATTCAAAAGCAAAAGGATTAAAAATTGGCGCTGATGATTTTATTACAAAACCATTTAATCCGATGGAGCTTAAAGATAAAGTTAAATTATTATTGCGTTTGAAAAAACGTTTAAAAAACAATTAAGTATAAGCAGTAAATATTAGGTCTTACCTATCGAAAAATAAAAAAATGCAGGCAATATTTTCAGAACTAAAATCTCAATTAAAAGGAGATTTATTTACAGATAAAAAAACAAGGATATTATATTCTACCGATGCATCGGCTTATAAAGAAATGCCAATAGCTGTTGCTCGTCCGAAAGATAATAATGACATAAAAGAATTATTAAAATTTGCTAAGCATAATAATCTTGCTCTTATTCCTAGAGGAGCAGGAACATCATTAGCCGGGCAGGTTGTTGGTAGCGGAATAGTAGTTGATGTGTCGAAATATATGACCGAAATTATTGAACTTAATGAATCGGAAAGTTGGGTAAGAGTTCAACCGGGAGTAATACCCGATGAGTTAAATACTGCTCTTAAAGCTAAAAATTTATTTTTCGGGCCGGAAACATCAACATCAAACAGATGTGTTATTGGAGGGATGGTTGGGAATAATGCCTGCGGATTACACTCATTAATATATGGTTCGACTCGCGAACATACATTAGCTGTAAAAGCAATTCTTAGCGACGGTTCTGAAGTAGAGTTTAAAAATTTATCGAAAAAAGAATATGCAGAAAAACTCTTACTCGATTCTGCTGAAGGTAAAATATATAAGTATTTCGATAAGACATTAAACAACAAAGAAAACCAAAACGAAATAAGAAACGAATATCCCGACAAATATTTAACACGAAGAAATACCGGTTATGCTGTTGATTTATTGTTAGATACCGAAATCTTTTCCGATTCGAAAGAAAATTTCAATTTGTCGAAACTAATTTGTGGCTCGGAAGGAACCTTAGCCTTTATTACCGAGATAAAATTAAATTTAGTTGCTGCACCTCCCGAAAATATTGCTATTATAGCAGCTCATTTCAACACAAAAGAAGAAGCCTTTAAAGCTAATATTATTGCATTAAAACATATGCCCAGAGCAGTAGAATTAATGGATAATACAATTCTTGAACTTACTAAAGGCAATAAAGAACAATTAAAAAACAGATTCTTTGTGCAAGGAAATCCCGGAGCAATTTTAATGATTGAGTTTGCATACGAGACAAAACAAGATATTGAAGAAAAATACCTGAATATAGTTAACGATTTAAAATCAGCTAACTATGGCTATTCTTTCCCAATAATATATTCTCCCGATACAACAAAAGTGTGGGCACTTAGGAAAGCAGGACTTGGAGTATTGTCGAATTTGAAAGGCGATGGTAAACCTGTATCTGTAATTGAAGATACCGCTGTAAATCCTGAAGTATTGCCTGATTATATGGCCGATTTTCAAAAAATATTAGACCGATTAAACCTCAATTGTGTTTTTCATGCTCATATTGCTACCGGAGAATTGCACCTTCGACCAATACTAAATTTAAAAGACTCTAACGATGTTGAGATGTTCCATACTATTGCACTTGAAGTTGCACAATTAGTTAAAAAATATAAAGGCTCATTAAGTGGCGAACATGGTGATGGCCGATTGCGTGGAGAGTTTATACCTATAATGATAGGAAATCGCAATTATAATATCTTAAAAGAAATTAAAAATCTTTTCGATCCGAATAATGTTTTTAATCCCGGCAAGATAATCGATGTTCCTGCAATGAATTCGAATCTACGTTACGAGAAAGATAAAAAAACAAGAGAAATAGAAACAATATTCGATTTTTCTAAGGTTGGAGGAATAGTTAGAGCAACAGAAAAATGTAATGGAAGTGCCGATTGTCGTAAGTCGGCAATTGCAGGAGGAACAATGTGTCCGAGTTATATGGCTACGCGCGACGAGCATAATGCAACTCGAGCAAGAGCAAATATATTACGAGAGTTTCTTACTAATTCGCCAAAAGATAACCCATTCGACCATAAAGAGATAAAAGAAACTATGGATCTTTGTCTTTCGTGTAAGGCTTGTAAATCAGAATGCCCATCGAGTGTTGATGTTGCTAAATTAAAAGCCGAATTCCTACAGCATTATTACGATAAGCATGGTATTCCCCTTCGAACACGAATGATTGCATATATAAGCAGCATTAATAAACTAGCATCGATTGTGCCGGGGATATATAATCTTTTTATGAAAAATAAAATATTCGCGAGTATTGTAATGCGAATGCTAGGTTTTTCTCCAAAAAGAGATATGCCATTATTACATAAATATACTTTGAAAAAATATACTCGAAAATATATTAACGAATTAAAGACTAAAAATAAAAAAATAAAAAAAGTATATTTATTTAACGACGAATTTACTAATTATAACGATACCGATATTGGAATAAAAGCAATACAATTATTAACTCAACTCGGTTATGATGTTGTTATTCCAAAACATGTTGAAAGCGGTCGTACTTTTCTCTCTAAAGGATTATTACGTATAGCAAAGAAAATTGCTAACAAAAATGTTGATTTTTTAAAAGATATAATTTCTGATGATTGCCCGTTAATAGGTATCGAACCTTCTGCAATATTAGCTTTTCGCGACGAATACCCCGAATTAGTCGATAAACATTTAAAAGATGCTGCAAATTTATTAGCAAAGAATTCGTTTATGTTCGATGAGTTTATTGTTAAGGAAAAAAATATAAATAATATTTCTAGTAATCAATTTACCAAAGAAAGTCAAAAAATAAAACTTCATGGACATTGTCAACAAAAAGCCGTTGCTTCTACCGAACCAACAAAACAGATGCTTTCGATACCGGATAATTACGAAGTAGAAGAAATTCCTTCGGGATGTTGTGGTATGGCAGGCTCTTTTGGTTTCGAGAAAGAACATTACGACTTATCGATGAAAATTGGAGAAATGGTGCTTTTCCCGGCTATTCGCAAAGCATCTAAAGAAACTATTATTTCGGCACCCGGAACCAGTTGTCGCGAACAAATAAAAAACGGAACAGGCAAAAAAGCCTTGCATCCAATAGAAATAATGTACGATGCTTTAAATATGTAAAATAAATACCAGAGTATTAACTTTATTGAATAGGACACTGCAGGCTTAAACTACAAGATAAAAATTATTATAACTTTGTACGAATAATTACAGATTGACAGAATAGATAATATTAAAATTATGAGTAATGCAAAAATATCCATACGTTTTTTTGACGACCGCGAAGTACGAGCCGTTTGGGACGAACAAAACGCCAAGTGGAGGTTTAGTGTGTTAGATATTGTAGCTTTACTTACCGACAAAGACGACTACACCAAAACCCGCAACTATTGGAAATATCTTAAAGCCAAATTGAAAAAAAATTAACAATTATTTTATTGGATAAATAATTGTATTTTTATCGTTCAAACTGGTACACTTTTCAATTATTATAGTGGGTGCTTTTCAATTAATAAATACAAATGGGATTTGATTGAAAAATAATGTCTAAAACTATATCATACAGAAAACACCTCTCAATATTCCTGATGATTGTATTTTTCAGCCCCTTGCTGATAAAAGCAACGCATTTTCTGTATGTACACCACGAGCATCATCATATTTCTTTTTCAGACAAACCGGAAGTTAATGAAAAACATAAAAATTGCCCGATTTGTGCTTATGAATTTGTTGAATTCATTGATAATGAAAATCCGCAAAATACCTGCAAACCTGAATTCTTTTCAGATTACTATACTTTTCACAGTCAAAGTGAATGTATAATACTTCCCTTTTACTCATTCAATCTGCGAGCACCACCTGTTGATTTAGAGCATTTATTTTAATTCATTAATTTATTAACAGGTCGTTGGTTTTGCTAAATAGTATTAACCCTGGCGCGGACATGTTGTCCGTGCCTTTATCGAAAACAATCATTTCTAATTTTGAATTAGTGGTTTATAATCTAGCACAAAAACATCGAAGAAACTATCTAATTCTGCATAATTTCTTGCAGAACTATATAATCTTCTGCTTTTTCAACTATTAAATCCTGAACAGGATTATTATGTATATATTCTAATTTTTAATACAAAAAAGAAGTGCTAAATATTTCTTTTGCCTGATTACTATCTTACCAAACTTTATAATTTTGCTTTTTTTTCAGATGCAAACATGCTTTTGAAAAATATTCTAACATCAATTCTCTTCTGCTCTCGGGCTCTTCTTGTATTTGACTAATTACATTTTTTGATGAGAATGTCTTAAAATCGCGCAAAACATCCGATAAAGACACTTTGCCTTCTGCCTTGCATATCGTATGTAAATGACTTGACATTAAACAATAGGCAAAAACAATTAAGCCTTTATTCTTTATACAATATTGCAACGAATTAATTATAAGTTTTTTATGATTTGGGCGAGTAAATACATCTACCCAACCAACCGTTATTACTGTTATAAAGTATGCTTTATCCTTATCTTATATTTATCATACATGAATCAAATATAAACAAAATAAGAAACATAAATAAAAATAACAACAAGTATTTAGCACAGAATATTTGCCGTTAATAAGCACCGACAACATGTCGGCGCAAGCTGGTTTGTCTAATTTGCATTATTTAAGATTTGTATTATAATTCCGTATTTTTTTCTTTATATAGGATGTTTCAAAAACATAATATACAATAAAAAAAGGTCTCAATTTAATAAAAGAGACCTTTCATTATTTATTTGAAATGAAAATTATAAATCCGCAATAACAGTATTTACTTCGTTTGTAAATGCTATAACTTTTGATTTTTCGAGAATAGAAATTTCATAACCCGTACTTTGCCCTGCATTATTAGTTATTACAAATGTAGCTGTAAAGCAATTAAGAATATTGATAGCTCCCAAAATCAACAGAATTATCCCACCAGGAAGTGAAGACCCCATAACAGAGAAACCTATTACTAAGAACACAACTCCTATGATGAGTCTAAAAAACGAAAATTTTGTTGAACTTGTTACCGAAGCAATAGTTTTTAACGGTTGTGAAATTTGAGCTTTACCTAAAGGAATTAGCCCCAAAAAAGTGTTTGGAGTATGACCGGTTACTCTTTTGTTAGTTAAAACGTAATTTGCTTTAAGCCAAAATAAAATTAAATTAGCTGTGAATGTAGCTTCTTTAATTTTTTGTTCATCTTTTCCTAAAATTGTACTCATAATATCTCCTTTTTAAATTAAATTTCCCTACTCGTAAGGTTTTTCGGTTTCACCCCGTTTATTTAAGTGGGTTCTGGTCTCCACTTTTTTTTATTTTTAATCGAAATTATTTTCAAGATTTCTCAAAATATTCTTTCAATTCTCTTTTCTGTTAATTATGTCGATTTTAACTTGCCCATAACGGTCTTGGCTTAAATTTTGGCGAGGATTTCCCCCTTAATTCACTGTCAAACCATTATTATTGTTAAAGATAATATTTTTTGTTGAGAAACCTAACACAACCCCGCTTGAATTTGAACTCGAGTCAATATACATTGACCCGCCTTACAATACAGGAAGTGATGGATTTGTGTATCAGGATGATAGAAAATTTAGCGTAAGCGAATTCAGGCAACTTGCAGGCGTTGATGAAGAAAAAGCAAAACGCATTTTAAGTTTTGTAGATAGCAAAAGCAACTCTCACTCTACTTGGCTTACTTTTATGTATCCTCGTCTTTATATTGCCAAACAACTTTTAAAAGAAGACGGTGTTATATTTATTTCTATTGATGATAATGAAGTGGCACAACTTAGGCTTTTAATGGATGAGATTTTTGGGGAAGAGAATTTTGTAGGGGGAGTTCCCAAGAATAACCAAAAAAGCAGGAAAAACTTCCGATTTGGTTTCTAAAAACAATGATTACATTGTTGCTTATCAAATAACAGAAAAATCTGATTTTAATTCTTATATTCACAATGATAAAGAATATAAGCACACAGATGAGTATGAAGATATTAGGAGCAAATATAAATTAAGTCAAACTCTCGATTATGATTCTATTCAATATTCACCATCATTGGATTATGAAATTGAATTAGAAGGTATGATACTTAGACCTGGCAATGTCTATAAGGAAGATATGCTAAAAAGACAAGAAGCAAATCCTAAAAATGATTTTTGTTGGCGTTGGTCAACAAAAATTATTTGATAACGAAAAAGTTTTTGATTATCCCAAACCGACATCATTAGTTAAAACTCTCTCTTTTTTAGCAACAAATCAAAACGACCTGATCCTTGACTTTTTTTGCTGGTTCAGGAACAACAGGTGATGCAGTGATGCAACTCAATGCCGAAGATGGTGGCAACCGCAAATATATTCTCGTGCAACTACCCGAACCCATCGACCCAAAGAAAAACAAAACCGCTTATGACTTCGTCAAGTCCTTAGTTTTTAGTGATGAGTTTTTAGTTGAAAACAATGAACTCAAAACTGATAAAACTACCATTTTTGAAATTACCAAAGAGCGGCTAAAAAGATAAATAGCGAGTTAGATGAAAAAACTAAAAACTAAAAATGCAAAAATTGGAAGAAGAATTCCCTACCGATGAAACAAAAAAAAATAGAAAAACTAAAACAACAAATAACTAAAAACTCAAAAAAAAAAGTTATTAAGAAACTGTACTGCTTGATTTCAAGCACAAATCTAATGCGCTTTTGACTTTCTGTGTGTCAAATCTTATATCGAACTTAGGTTATTAGATACAAAAAAAGACCCCAATTACTTGGAGTCTTTTTTTTGCTGTCCGACCAGGGCTCGAACCTGGACTCTTCTGTACCAAAAACAGATGTGTTGCCAATTACACCATCGGACAGTTTTGTTTTGTGTGGTGCAAATGTATAAAAAAATTATTATTGTCAAAAAAAATTATTTAATTTTTTTAAAATTATTTTTCATTACTGTATTTTTCTAAACCATCATCGGTCATAATCCACTTTTGATTTAACATTCTTTCTTCCCATATAGATTCAACTGTATATGCATAATTCAATTGTTCTCTGATACTTTCGTCGAGAAAAATTATTTTTCCAACAGGAACTTTAATTTTAATTTCTACTTCGGGGAATGTCCATTTCATACCGTTTTCTAAATAAAAATACGGATCGAACTCAAGAATAGTATCATTCTGAAATAATTTATAATTTATTGTTTTTGCAATTTCAATAGCCGCATCTTTGTTTGCTCCTCTTCCTTTTTTCTCTATAACTATATCAAATTCTTTAGAGTTGCTTTTTTCTATTTCTATTTCGGGTATAGCATACAATTTATTTTTATCGTATTTGTCGGCTAATATTTCTATCTCGTCGTCGAATATATACAATTTTGTTGTATTGTATTTTTGTATTGATGATGATTTTAAATACAAGATATTCTTTATTGGTTCTTTAAACTCAATAGTTTCTGATGATTTAGCAGTTATTGCATAATTTTTTGCTTCGAAAAACGATACAGATATTAACATTAACAAACTTAAGAACCAAGCAGTAATTCCAACTATTGCTATTAACTTATCGTTTGCTTTAAAACGGAATATTAATTTAAACCCACCATAAATAATTGCGAATAATGGAATAACAATTACTAATAACGAGCAAACAACAATAAGAAAAGTACTACTGTCGCTAACAAAATAATTTAGCATATCCGGGATAATTATATTGTGGCTATTAAATATTCCCCACGATGATATTAAAGGTTCGCTAAATGCAAGAGTTCCAATAAAAGCAACAACTAATCCGAGTCCAATAATAATAAATACAATACCAATAATAATAAATATGAATTTAAATATGAAACGGATAATTTCGTTTATTCCCCTAAAGAAAGTAGCGAAAAAGCCTCTTGTTTTACCATATTCTTTCGATTTTTTAATTTTACCTAAATTTTGTTTTACACTTTCATATTCGTTTTTTACATTTTTTTCAATATTCAATATTGAAAAATTCTCACCCTTCATTTCGAGTTTTTGAGCAATAGTTCCTGCTGGAGGAACAATAATCCATAAAATGATGTAAATAATAGCAGTAACGCCATAAAACATTAACAATAATACAAATAGCAATCTAATAATTACCGGATCAACATTAAGATACGCCCCAATACCCGAGCAAACTCCACCTAAAACTGCATTATCATGGTCTCTATAAAGTTTTTTAGTTTTCTTATGTACTACAAATTCTTCATTAATATCATCCGGCGAAGCAAAATCTTCGGGTTTTCCTAATATCTCAATTACTTCGTTTATATCATCTATATTAATAACTTGTTTCTTTTCCGATTTTTTTGTTTGTAATAATTCAGCTATTCTGATTTCTATATCCTTAATTATTTCTTTTCCTTCTTCTTGTTTCCGGAAATATAATTTTATCTGCTCCATATACTCTTTAAGGAAGACATAAGCATCCTCGTCGATATAGAAAATTACATTACTGATATTTATTTTTTCTGTCTTTTTCATCGCATCAAATTTTTACTTTTTATCTACATTAACTATTGAATCAACTGTTTCTACTAATTTGTCCCACGATGTTTTTAACTCTTTTAAGCATTCCTCACCTTTTTCGCTAAGCGAATAGTATTTTCGTGGTGGTCCTTGTGTAGATTCTTCCCAGCGATATTTCAACAGTCCTGAGTTTTTCTGTCGTGTAAGCAAAGGATATAAAGTTCCTTCAACAACAATTAGCTTAGCATCTTTTAACTCTTCTATTATTTCGGAAGAATAAGAGTCTTTTTTAGATAATATCGATAATATGCAATATTCTAAAACGCCCTTTTTCATCTGTGCTTTTGTATTTTCGATATTCATTATATTATTTTTAATTAATATTCGTTAATTATAATTCTGTTACTTATTCCCATTTTTCATATTATCTTTTACTTTTTCGAATTCGTTTTTTACCGATTTTTTAATATTCTCGATAGTAACAGCTTCGCCTCGCATCTCTAATTTTTGTGCAATTGTACGTGCTTCCGGAATAGCAATCCATAACACTAAATAAATAATTATTCCCGAACCAAATAATATAGTAATAAGAATAAAAAGTATTCGGAATAATACAGAATCGATATTAAAATATGCTCCCATACCGCTACATACTCCACCTAAAATGCGATTGTCGGAATCGCGATACATGCGTTTACTTATATGTATATGATATACTTTTTTCTTTCCTGTAGATGTATCTTCTGATTCTTGAGTAAAATCTTCAGGTTTACCCAAAATAATTATAACATCATCAACATCGCCAATAGAAATTACTTCTTTATTTACACTTATTCTTTCTTTAAATAGTTCGGCTAAGCGAAGTTCAATATCGCTAACTATTTCTTTTCGTTCTTCGATATCGGAAAATTGAATTTCAATAGCATTTAAATACTCCTTAAGTAATTTATATGCTTCGTCGTCGATATTAAAGACAAGTCCACCTAGATTAATACTTATTGTTTTATTCATACTTATATATTTTAATTGCTTTTACTTATTTAATAAATATTTACCGGTTTCCCGATTTCTATAATATACCATACTTTTGATATTGTGTCTCGTGAATTTTTGCTAGTATTAATTTTTATCGAATCGGAATTATGTGTATTTGTAAATAATTCAACAGCACTTTGTATTTCTATATTAAGATTATTACTACATTTATCGTTCGAAATAAAAGTATTATCAGAATCTGAAACAACAGAATTATTTAACGAAGATGTAAACATTAATAAAATACAAACTAATATTTTCTTTATAAGAATAAACATAATACTATTCTTTACATTGTTATAGTCTTTGCAAAGATATGTAATTATTTTAGTACTTTGTATTGCAAAGTACTAAAATAATTAAAATAAAATTTATAACTATTATGCAATACTCCGGAAACATACTAAAAATGCAGACTTCGTTAGATGATAAAATTCAATATTTTTTGCCTATTGGGGAAAATAAAATTTTTATGAACGAACTAATTGGTCGAAAAATTGAATTTTCTTTTAACGGACAAATCAATTGCATTAAATGCGGAAGACTTACAAATAAATCGTTTCATCAGGGCTATTGTTTCAGGTGTTTCAGAACAGCGCCCGAAACAGAAGAATGTGTTTTACGACCTGAGTTATGTCGAGCGCACGAAGGAATAGCACGCGATATGGAATTTGCAAAGAATCATTGTTTAAAAGACCATTATATATATTTAGCTCTTACAAGTGGATTAAAAGTAGGAGTAACTCGAAAAACACAAATTCCCACACGTTGGATAGATCAAGGTGCAACCGAAGCAATAATAATAGCCCAAACTCCAAACAGATATCTAGCAGGTGTAATAGAAGTAAATTTGAAAAAATATTTTGCCGACAAAACAAATTGGCGTAAAATGCTTCAAAACGAAACTGTTAGCGGCATAAATTTAACTAAAGAAAAAGAAAAGGCTTTTAATAAAGTAAATGCCGAGTTAAAAGAATACTTTCTTAAACAAAACAAGATAACCAGCCTTGTTTTTCCGATAGAAAGATATCCTGAAAAAATTTCGAGTATAAATTTCGAAAAAACAAATAAATACTCCGGAGTTTTAATCGGCATAAAAGGACAGTACTTAATATTCGACGATAATAAAGTGCTGAATATTAGAAAGCATAATGGATTTTATATGGAAATAAATATCTAAAACCGCAATGCTTTCTCATTTAAAATAACATCAAAATATCTAAATAAGAAATTTTCTAATTTAAAAAGTATCTAAAAAATAAATGAAGTCTCTAAAAAATGAAGTTTTAATTTAATTTGTCATATTGAGCACAATAACAATATCTCATTTTTAAACTAATAAATTAACTTTGTTGAGCTCGTTTCTTCAACTTCGCTCAGAAGAACAACAATCCGGCTTTTTCGGACAAGCTCTTTAAATTAAAAATAAACACACAGTCACAAAATAGAAAAAAATCTTTATTCATCCCATTTCGATATTGTTCCACCAAGCTTATTGGTAATTGTTTCTTTTTCGGGTTTTCCGAAATAGCTTAAATCGGCACCTGTATTAATAGTAGCTTCTATTTCTTCTTTTGCAACAACTTCGGCTTTTCCTCCAGTGTTTAATTTTATAAATACTTTATTACACTGTAAATTGGTAGCCGAAAGTATCCCGCCTGTATTAACATACGATTCTTGTTTATCGACATTACCCGAAACAATAATTTGAGCTCCTTGATATACATTAAATTCTATTGATTCGATATTCGTAATTAACTCAATTTGGGCAGCACTTGTAGCTTTAGCAACAAAATTATTTGTTATTATAGTATCTTTAATAACTATATTGGCAGAAGCATTTGCAGTTATTCCTTCCAAATTTTTGTATGTAATAAATACATCAATATCGGACTTGTTAAATAAATTCGACATCATTTTTATCTTTAATGTATTATTACTTAATTCGGTAACAATATCTTTGGGATTAATATAATTAGAAACAATTTTAACTTCTTCTTTGTTTCCTTTAATAAGTTCAACATTCATATTCCCTGTTATTATTACTTTATTAAAAGGAGATAGTACACGAATATCGGTATTCTGTGCTCGTAACGAAAAAATGCCTAATGTTAATAAAAGAACTATTACTATTATACCTTTATTTTTCATCATTTTCATTATTTAGTATTTCTATTTTTTTATATTAAAACTCTGCAAGGGTCGAGTTTATAAACTATATTGTAATTTAATAGTTAAAGCAATTATTATACCATAGTAAACTAATTTTTCAAACACTTATTGTTATGTTTTTGTATATATTGAAACTGTGGACAAAGCTTACATCGAACTTAGGTTAATATATAGCATAATAATGCGAATAGTATAATAATTATGTATTTATTCACTCGTCGCTACAATTAAAATTACTCCTTTATATCAACAACAACAGGGCAGTGATCGGAATGAACCACATCTTTTAGTATATATGCATTATTTAATTTTGCTTTAAGTTCAGTGCTAACTAAATGATAATCGATACGCCAGCCTAGATTTTTAACT
>Ga0190306_1000168_pt1 | contig 25302 bp, 20 predicted proteins | sample 48700734_MG_FD_161657 | JGI IMG/M metagenome (GOLD analysis project Ga0190306, IMG submission 161657) | Hydrothermal vent sediment bacterial communities from Southern Trench, Guaymas Basin, Mexico - 4870-07-3-4_MG | ecosystem: Environmental > Aquatic > Marine > Hydrothermal vents > Sediment ... | reverse complement strand
AGTTAGTTCTTCTGCTACATCATTCAGGAGTGTAATATTTCCTTTCTCATCTGTTGTTATTACCCCATCACCTATGCTTTTAAGTGTAACTGCCAGACGCTCTTTTTCTTCAGCTAATGTTAGTTCCGTTTTCTGTCGTTGGAATGCTGTTGCAAATGCCTGGCTGATTATTTTAAATCGTTGAACCAACACTGGAGTTATTTGAAAGTTTGGTGTTGTTCCTGAGAATGCTAAAGCACCCAGCATTTTATTGTTAACCATAAGTGGAAGAACAAGGACAGAAATATAGCCAATAATACTCATATTTTCACGGTCTTTTAATGCTTCCTTTGGAAAGGCGGATAATTCCGGGATAATAATAGTGTTTCCGGATCTAAGCTGTGCACTTATCCATGGAAAAAGTTTTTCAGGGTTATATGGGATTACCTCTTTACTGTCTGCAGAATTCCAGGAAGTTGACATATAAAATTTATTTTTATCATTCAATTTGAATACCAATGCTATGTCCGATCCAAGACTCTTAGCTGCTTCACGAAGCCAATACGTTATCTTATCCGGTATTTTATCCAGTTTAACCGTTACAAAATCTCCAGCTAAATTTGACAGAAGGTGTTCGTATTGCAATCTTTCTTCGAGTAGTTTTTTATCTTCCTCGTTCTTTATTAATAAAGTAAAAATTTGAATAATAAATCCAAGTTTTTTTACAAATTCTTTGTCCCAGGATACAGCCTTTGTCTTGTATCCAAACAGAAAGGATCCCAAAATCTGTTTATCTGCACTCATAGGAAAAAAGAGAAAGGATGATGTACCCATTTTCTGTAGATTGAGCTTATCAATTTTGGCCTCTTTTGGAAGGTCTTTGTATGATGATGCAATTACAGTATTACCCTTTAATATTTCTGAAGTTAAATAGGGAAACAGTTCTGCCGGATTATACAGAACAGGATCCGTCTGGGTTTCCTTTCTCCAGTAATCACTTATAAAAAGATTTTTCCCAGGTTCTTTTCTAAAAAGAACTGAAATTTCCGCCTCCAGAGTAAAAGCTATTTCAACCATCCAGTTATGGATTGTATTTTTTAGATCCAGGTTTGATAAATTTATAAAATCTGTAGAAAATTTTGATAGGAGTGTGTAGAATTTATTCTGTAAATAATCACTTTTTGCTTTCATTTTTTCCCTTTTCAATATTTTAAATAGTTCACTTGGTACAGGTATTCTATCACATAAAAAGTTAAAATAAATTAATTTTTTTGAGAATTTTGTGTAAAAAAACTTTTGTAATAAATTTACTGTTTTTTTTTTGCATTAGGAGTATGATCTATACATATGCTAAGTGTTAGAGCAGTAAAAACAAAAATCCAAAGAATTCCAAAAAGGAATTCAATTATTAATAATATAGTATCAGCTATAGATAAACGTGATTTTTTTATGGTTATGGGGCATAAAACCCCTGATGAAGATTGTATTTCATCAATGATTGCAGTTAGCTTGCTTATAAGTAAGTTTTCAAAGACTGTTTATATTCTTATTCCGGAAAAAATAAATGATAATTATCAGTATCTTCTTAATATTTGCAGATATAATGCTATTGAATTAATTCATAACAATGAAGTTATTCCAAATAATATTTCCACAATTTTTTTTATGGATACACCAAAGCCGGATATGAGAGAATCTTTTAATGGGTCGAACGATATCTATAAGAGAAAAGATATTCTTAAAATTGAAATTGATCACCATTTGGAAGCTGATAGCGAATATATTGGTGATAAGGGTTATTGTTTTGTAGATGAAGCTTCTTCTGCCAGTGAACTTGTCGGGATGCTGGCTTTTAAGTTGAAAAATAAAAAGGATTTAATTGAAAAATATAATATACAGGATATATTTTCCAGAAATTTGGTTCTTGCCGTATTAACTGGCATTATTGGTGATTCAAAAATGGGGAAGTACCTTAAAACAAGACGGGAAAAATGGTTCTATGGTTTGTTCAGTTCAATGTTTGAAGAAATGCTGACAAACAAAACTCATAAATTTTCTAAAAATTTTTCTACCATGGATGAGGTTTTTACTGAGCTTCAGCAGATGTCAAGGGAAGAGGATGAATGTTTTTCCACAATTATGGAACAGAAAATCAACCTTTCTCCAAAAATCGGAATAGTTATTGTAAATCAGGAAGTTATAAAAAAATTAAGAATCAAATTTGACCATGAAACACTGGTTACTGTTGCCAGATATGCTGCCGACTCCCTGGCTGAATACAGCCATTTGCTGGGCATGGTTGTGTATTATGATGACAAAAAAGATTCTGATCTTATCCAGTTTAGAGTTCGAAGAAGTCATTCTTATAGAATTCTTGACCTAAGAACTATACTTGAAGAGTTCAACATAAAAAATGGAGGAGGTCATCCTGGTGCAATTGGGTTTAGGATTCCTGAACAGGAAATTTCAGATATCTATGAGTATGTTACTTCTCTTGTTGATGGTATTGAAGCCTTAATGGGGAAGTAAAATAGGACTTGACTGGTTAATCCCGGCTATATTTAATGGTATCGAAAATCTTAACCCTTGTCTTGGTGTCTTTTAGTCCTCTATGAAGATTATTATTGATTCAGGGTTCTGAAATAAGAACAGATCACAAGTTAAAAAAACGGTAATGTTAAATTGACACAATGTAAGCTCCTCCCTATACTGCAAGCTGTAGGCAGCATCTTCTGTTGTTAAAGCAAAAAGGAAAAATGGATGGCAGAAACATTTGAAAAACTGGGATTAAGTTCCTCTTTGGTAAAAGCACTCGAGCTTGAGAAAATAACTATCCCAACAGATATTCAGGTAAGGGTTATTCCAGAGATAAGTTCCGGTAAAGATGTTATAGCCCAGTCCCCCACAGCAACAGGCAAGACTCTTGCCTATCTACTGCCACTGTTTGAAAGGTTGGAAGGCAGCTCTAAGGATATGAAGGTAATTGTTCTTGCACCTACCCATGAACTTGTAATACAGATTCAACGGCAGATTGAAAGGCTTTCACTGAATTCAAAATTAGCTATAAAATCCATTCCTTTGATTGGGGGAGCCAATATACACAGACAGATTGATAAGCTTAAAACCAAACCTCAAATTCTTGTAGGATCTCCCGGCCGTATACTGGAGCTTATTGAGAAGAAAAAGATTAAATCCCCGGTAATAGGTACAATTATTCTGGATGAGGTAGATCAGCTATTGGATAGGAATAATTCTGATATAGTACTAAAAATTATTAAAAGGCTTCCCCGGAGTAGACAGTTTTTAGCAGTTTCAGCCACAGTCCCGGATGCTGTTGTAAAGACAATAAATACCCTGATTCCTAATCCTGTTATAATTAAGTCCAAAGATGGTGAATCAATACCTTCATCAATTTCTCATTTTTATATTCCTGCCGAACAAAGAGATAAAATACAGATACTAAGAAAAAAAATTACTGCCATAAAACCCTCAAAGGCTCTTATTTTTCTTAATAGTGCAGATCAGATAGATAATTTAATCAGCAAACTCAAGTTTCATGGTTTTAGTGTAGAGGGTCTTCATGGAACGGATCAGAAACTGAATAGAAAGAAGGTGATGGGAGACTTTAGGTCAGGTAAAGTCAGGATACTCGTTGCTTCGGATCTTGCCGCCCGGGGTCTTCAGATGGATGGTATTACCCATATCTTCAATATGGATATCCCTGAAAATTCTAAAGATTATATACATAGAGCAGGAAGAACAGGTAGAAATGGTATGGAAGGTTCTGTTGTTTCCGTTGTAAATTCCAGGGAACTTACTCTTTTAAAAAAAATTGGAAAAAAACTAAATATTAAGTTCAATTAACTATTTTTTATTAAGCTCCAGGACTTTTTCTGCTGTAAAGTTATCTGTAATTAGAATATTAAAGAAATGGCCGTTAATGGCTCCCAGAATTGCTTCGGCTTTTCTTTGATCCCCTGCAATTGCAACTCTGTTTGGGACATCTTTCAGATCATCGGGATTATTTCCAATTAAACGCTTATTTATACTAATATCCAGAACCTTCCCGTTTATATCATAATGCACCCCAAGATAGTCTCCCACGGCACCTGTTTTCTTAATCTCAGTCCATTCTTTGTCTGTAATATACCCAGTCTCCTTTAAAGTATATAAGCCTTCTTTTGTGCTTCCCAGTCCTGTGAAAGTAAAATCTGATTTTTTTGCATACTCAAGTGTGTTGTGTATTACTTTTTCTTTTTTCATTGCCTCACTGAGCATTTGATTTTCTACAATAAAGGGTACATGAAGGTATTGGCATGGGCATTTAAGTTTTTCGCTTAATAACCTCGATAGGAGTGAGCCGTCCTTTATAATGCCTTCATGACCTGTTGCACCTGTAATTTGAACCAGCTCTATGTTTAGGGGATTATAGGGTATATTTTCTATCATCCTGTGAATGGCTTTTCCCCATGCGAGGCCAACTATCATACCAGCTTTTATTTTTTCTTTAAAATAGTTGGCAGCAAAGAATCCCAGTGTCTTAAGCATGGTCTCATAACTTGAATCTGTGCATGCAGGAATATAGACTTTTTTTATTTGGGGAAATGCTTTTTGTATTTTTTCTTCAAGTTCGGTATCTCTCCATGGGTAGTTTATCTTTATATTAACAATACCTTTTGCCCTGGCTTCTGCCATTAGTCTGGATATAGCAGATCTGTTTATACCTGTTTCTTCTGATATTTCCTGCTGATTTTTGTTCTCTTCGTAATACATCTGGGCAATTAGGGCAAGTTGGGCATATTTTTTGATATCTTTTGACATTTATTATCCTTTTTATTTATGTTGCATCTATAGTAACACGGAACTATCAACCTTGCAAGAGAAAATGTGTAATAATTATTATCACAATTGTTATAAAAAAATATGAATAAAAAATAAAAATAAAGCTTGACAAATGTGATCTATGCTTTTACACTAAAAATAGGTAATAATATGAAATATAGATGTAGTATTTGGAGGATATATGTTTGATCACGCAGGATGGGGTAAAAAAAGAAGATTAAGTCAGATAGTAGCAAAGGATGGGCGTGCTCTAATGCTTGCCATTGACCATGGATATTTTATGGGTGCTACTCATGGAATGGAGAAACCTGCAGAAGCCATTAAGGATCTTCTTCCACACGTGGACTCTCTTATGCTGAGTCCCGGCATACTAAGAACAGACATTGAACCTGATTTTGGTAAGGGAATAGTTTTAAGAGCATCCGGAGGAAATACTATACTGGATAGTGATATAGACAATGAAGAAATAATATTAACAGCCGAAGAAGCTGTAAAAATGAATACTTCGGGAGTTGCTGTATCAATTTTTGTCGGTTCGGAATATTCACATCAGACAATTATGAACCTTGCAGATATGGTAAATGAAGCATCGGCTTTTGAACTTCCTGTTTTAGGTGTAACAGCTGTTGGAAAGGCTCTGGCAGATAAGAAGGAGAAGAGGTATTTAACACATGCTTCCCGTCTTGCAGCAGAATTGGGTGCGGACATAGTAAAAACATACTACTGTGATGGTTTTGAAGAGGTAGCAGCAAAATGTACAGCTCCTATAGTAGTAGCTGGTGGTCCCAAGCTGGATACCTATGAGGATGTTCTTAACCTCTGTTATAACGCAATAAATGATGGAGCCATTGGCGTTGATATGGGCAGGAATATCTGGCAGTCCGAGTATCCCGCAGCAATAATACAGGGTGTAAACAAAATTATTCACAGCAATTTTAGTGTCAGGGAAGCTTTGGAACTTGTGGAGAGTCTTAGTAATGAAACAACAAAACGAAAAGAACTCTTTGAAGTTACAAAACGTGATATAGCAGATTCAAATATTCACTAAGTTGGTAAATAGATTTTATTGGTTAATCGCATCCATTTAATGGATGAGAAAATATTAGGAGGATTTTATATGAAAATCATGAAAAACTTATTTGTAGCATTTTTAATGTTACTCATAGCAGGAATGGCTTTTGCCAATGGGAACAGTGAAAAAGCTGGTGTAGCACTTCCAGGCGCTCCCGCTCCTTTTGACGGTTCAAAACAGGTACATATTGCTCTTGTTCGTCAGATGGTAGAAGGTGAGTTTATGCAGATGTGGAGAGCAGGTGCAGAACAGCAGGCTGAACTTCTTGGTGTAAAGTTAACTATACTTGGAAAAAATATGGATAACAAGGCAGAAGCTGATTTTGTTTATCAGGCAATTAGTATGAAGGTTGATGCAATTATTATTGACCATGGTTTAGCAGAAACAATGGCTAAACCTGCGGCTGATGCACTTGCAGCAGGTATACCCGTAATAGCATTTGATGTTGATCTTGGGAATCCTGCTATACCCCAGATTGCACAGGACGATCATGCTCTTGGGCTGATGGCTCTGGAACAGATGATTAAGGATTTTAACGGCAAGGCAAATATTGGATATGTATATGTTTCCGGTTGTCTCCCTTTGGATAAAAGAGATGAATCTTTTACCAAAGTCAAGAATGAAAATCCCGGTATGGTAGAGATTGTAAGAACCGGTACTTTTGAATCTCCTTTTGCAGTTAAAAATGCAGATCAGGTTTCTGCTTCATTAAGAGCAAATCCTGAAATTAATGCATACTTTTCACCCTATGATGAGTTTGCCAAGGGTGTTGTAATGGCTCTTGAAGAAATGGATAGAAAAGATATCCTGGTTTATTCAGCTGATATTTCTACACAGGATATTGAACTGATGACTACAGAAGGTAGTCCATGGAGAGCTACAGCAGCATGTAATCCTTCAGCAATTGGAGCTGCATCTGTAAGAGGAGCAGCAATGCTTGTGGCAGGTATGGATCTTCCTCATGATATATTAATTCAGCCAATGCTTTTTACAAACGATATGCTTAAAGATGGTAATATTAAAAATATGACTGATCTTAAAGCTAAGTATCCTGAATTTAATAAATCAGAAGCAGCAACTGCTTCCTGGGTACCTGAAATCTAGAAATTTATAGTATATAAGCAGAGATACCCATCCTGGGTATTTCTGCTATCATTTAACATATAATTCACGGAGATTAATAATGGGCAAAGATAGATCATCATACGCATCACTGGCAAAAACACTTTCCTGGGAAGATGGCGTATTAACCTTATTGGATCAGACTCTGCTTCCTGTAGAGGTTATTAATGAGAAGCAGGAAAGTATAGAACAGGTCTGGGATTCAATTAAAAAGCTTAAAGTACGGGGAGCTCCTGCAATTGGTATTGCCGGTGCTTATGGAGTTCTTTATGGGGTAAAGGACAAGACGGATCTTCCTGTGAATGAGTTTTTACAGCAGCTCAAAACCAGTGCGGAGTATCTTGATTCTTCCCGACCTACAGCAGTTAATCTTAGCTGGGCATTAAGGCGAATGGTTGAAAAAGCAGAATCAGAAGTTAAAAATAAGCCTGTATCAAGTTCCAGGGATATTTTTACTACTCTGGAGATGGAAGCAATTGCAATACATGAAGAAGATAAACAAATTTGCAGGAATATTGGTCTTAATGGTAAGGGTTTAATTAAGGATGGCATGGGTGTTCTTACCCATTGTAACGCAGGCAGCCTTGCAACTTCCGAACTTGGAACAGCTACTGCACCTATGTATCTTGCCTTTGAAGACGGTGTTAAATTTAAAGTTTATGCAGATGAAACAAGACCTCTTCTTCAGGGAGCAAGACTTACCAGTTGGGAGCTGCAGCAGTCAGGACTTGATGTAACTCTAATTACTGATAATATGGCAGCTTTTATAATGTCAAAAGGTTTAATTGATCTTGTTATTGTTGGAACTGACAGGGTTGCGGCAAATGGCGATACGGCTAATAAAATAGGCACCATGGGAGTGGCAATACTTGCTAAACATTTTGATATTCCTGTTTATATTGCATGCCCTTCTTCTACAATTGATTTTGAAACTGAGACCGGAGATGCAATTGAAATTGAGGAAAGGGATCCTGAAGAAGTTCTGTTTTTTGGCAAGAGAAGAACCGGTCCTGAGGGAATGAAAGTACGTAATCCTGCTTTTGATGTAACGCCTAATGAGCTTATAACCGGGTTTATTACCGATAAAGGGCTTGTAAAAGCTCCCTTTAAAGAAAATCTTAGAAAAGCTTTTACTTAGAAGGAAACTAAAATGGCTTATAAACAGTTAACAGAAGAACTGGTTCTTGATTATATAAAAAATCTTGACCTTATGCAGGAAAAATTTTCTTCTTTTGATAATATCAGTATAAAAGAAGTTGGAGACGGCAATTTAAACTATGTATATATTGTTACAAATAAAACTAATCCGGAAGAGACTGTAATTTTAAAACAGGCTGTACCCTTTTTAAGGGTTGTTGGCGAATCCTGGCCTCTCGATATCGAAAGGATGGAGTTTGAGGTTATGGCGCTTCGTCAGCAGTATGAGTACTGTCCGGAATTTGTTCCTGAAGTTTATTATGCTGATAAAGAAATGTCTCTTGTTATTATGCAGAATCTAAATAAGCATACTATAATGCGTGGTGAAATGAATCTTGGAAAGAAATTTCCAAAGATGCCGGATCATATTTCAACATTTTTAGCAGAAATGATTTTTAAGTCCTCTGACTGGGGAATGGCTGGTAAGACCGAAAAATGGCCCCATCATGATACTGCTGCAAAGAAAAACATGGTGGAGAAGTTTATAAACAAAGATCTGTGTAATCTTACAGAAAACTTTATTTTCTCCTATCCCTTATATAAAAGTGATACAAATTCTTATACTCCCGGTTTAACAGAAGAGGATCTTAAGGGTATACAGGAAAATAATGAACTTAAGGTTAAAGCGGCATTAATTCGTTATAAGTTTATGAATAATGCTGAGGTTCTTCTTCATGGGGATTTGCATACAGGGTCAATTATGGCCAATGAGGAAGAAACCTATGTGATAGATCCAGAGTTTGCATTTTATGGACCTGCGGGTTTTGATATTGGACTACTAATTGGAAATATGTTTTTAGCGTATATTGCTCAATCCTATAGACAGGTTCAGCTTGGAAATAAACCCTATGACTATAGAAAGTGGGTTCTTGATGCAATTGAAGAGATCTGGACAAGCTTTGCCCGTAAGTTTGACAGACTCTGGCAGGAAAAAGAAGATAGAGACAAGTATCCTATGTGGGATTATCCCGGGGGAAAAGAAGCATTTAAACTATTAAGAGAAACTGAAGTACTTAGAATTTTTAAAGATGCAGTTTCTGTAGCCGGAAGTGTTATGATAAGAAGAACATTGGGACTTGCAAAGGTATCTGATATCGCTGAAATAGAAGACACAGAGGCAAGAGCTGCACTGGATAGATTAGCTCTTGGCATGGGTAAGGAATTTTTATTAAAAGCTGATTCTTTAAGTACCATTCATGAAGTAATTAGTATTGCAAAAGGCATTTCTCCTTTAATTTAAGGAGGAGGAGATATATATATGAATAAAGAACCCATCATACAGGTAAAGAATATTGGAATGTCTTTTGGGGCAACCAGGGCATTGGATAATGTTGATTTTGATTTTTATCCTGGAGAACTTTTAGCCATTGTAGGAGCGAATGGGGCTGGCAAATCTACCCTTATTAAAATTATATGCGGTTATCATAGCGGATATGAGGGTAAAATTTTCGTTGATAAAAAGGAAGTTGAGCTGAACTCTCCAAAGGATGCCTATGGTTTTGGTATTCAGACTGTGCACCAGATAATTAATCAGGGCGTGATCCAGTCCATGACTGTGGCAGAAAATCTTGCACTTGAGGAGATGCTGGCACCTGATCAGCCTGTTCTCTATAATTATCCTGCAATCAGGCGGCGTGCTGTTGAGATAGCATCACTCATGGATCTTGATTATCTTGATATGGATGTTCCTGTTTTTTCCATACCCCAAAGTGACAGACAAATGATAACTATTGCAAGAGCATTATCTTCCAAACCCAAACTGCTTATTCTTGACGAACCTACATCGTCTATTTCTGAAAATGAAGCAGAGAGACTGTTTTCCAGTCTGTTAAAATTAAGGGACAGAGGTGTTTCCATTGTTTATGTATCTCACAGACTCCACGAGATAACCCGGCTGGCTGACAGGGTTGGAGTTTTAAGGGATGGTAAGGTAGCAGGAGAACTTGTAAAACCCTTTAGTGTTAATAATATTGTACATGCCATGGTTGGCGAAATAGATCAGCAGGCAGTACGAAAAGAAGATGTTAAGGCAAATAAGAATAAAATTAAACTGGAGCTGAAAAATCTGGTTGTCCAGGAAGGCAAACCTCCAATTAACCTTAGACTATATGAGGGTGAAGTTGTAGGTCTTACAGGATTGATTGGTGCTGGAAAATCTGAACTTGCAGCAGTTCTCTTTGGGATAGAAAAGCAGATTAGTGGCGAAATGTACATAAATGGAAAGCTTTATGAACCTGCAAATATTAAATCTGCAATAAAAGAAGGTATTTTTATGGTTCCTGAAGACAGAAATAATAATGCTGTCTTTTCTGATTTTAATATAAGGCAAAATATAGATATTCCTTTTCTGGATATGTTTTCGAATAACATGTCTGTATTAAATGTATCAAGGGAACGGAAAGAAGCCAGGCGAATGGTAGAAGCTATGACGGTTAAATGCGAAAATGAAGAAGCCCCGATCATGAGCCTTTCGGGTGGTAATCAGCAGAAGGTAATTGTTGCGAGATGGCTTATGACAGAATCAAATCTTGTAATTCTGGATGAACCCTTTCAGGGTGTGGATGTCAAATCCAGGAGTGAGATTGGACAGTACCTACGGGACAATATCGGTACAAGTACTGCACTGGTTATTGCAACAGATCTGGATGAAGTAGTTGATATATCTGACAGAGTTATTGTGTTTAATCAGGGTGTAATGGTTGGTGAACAGGAAGCTGGTGAAATTGATAAGGATCAGCTTATTCACCTGACATCCCAGACCCTTGAAGAAATATTTAGTTAATCTTAGGAGAAATGAATGAAAAAAATGAATATAACTGATTTTTCCATTAAGTGGGGATTTCTTATTGTAATGGCAGTACTTTTTGCTGCTTTTTCCCTTCTTCAGCCTGCATTTATATCAGCTGGAAATCTTTTTAATATACTTCTTAGTGTGTGTATTTTTGGTACTATGGCATTAGGTGAAACATTTGTATTAATTACTGATGGAATGGATCTTTCCATAGGTTCAACAGCCGCTCTTTCTGTTATGCTTTCAGCATATTTTATGGTTGTTTTGGAGTTTGGTGGGTTTGTAACAATTCTGTTGGTTCTTGGCATAGGTATTGTTATCGGTCTTTTTATTGGTTTTCTAATTGTAAAGGTAAAAATTCCTGATTTACTGGCAACTCTGGGTATGATGTTTCTGGTTCAGGGTGTTCAATATATACCTTCCGGGGGACTCTCTATAGGCCGGGGGGCGATTATTAAGAATGGCAAGGAGGCTATGGGTTATTTTTCTGAAGGATTTAAGTATCTTGGCCAGGGTAGAATATTAAAGGTGATTCCTGTTCCTGTTCTTATAATGGTGGGAGTTGCAATTATAGTTTATGTAATATTATCAAAGACAAAATTTGGTAGAATTTTTTATGCAATTGGTGGAAATCCCGAAGCTGCACGTCTTGTAGGGGTAAATGTAAAAAAATATAAAGTTATAGCTTATGTTTCTTCCAGTTTTATTGCGTCCCTTGCTGGTATTCTGCTTGCAGCAAGAGTAGGGCGTGGTGATGTAGGTTCCCAGGGTACCCTTTTAATGGATGCTATCGGGGCCTCTCTTATTGGTTATGCAGTCCTTGGAGCAAGAAAGCCTAATCCCTTTGGAACAATAGTTGGAGCCATATTTATTGGTATGCTCATGAATGGTCTTACAATGTTGAGTATGCAGTATTTTTGGCAGGATTTTATAAAAGGCACTGTTTTAGTCGCAGCCCTTGTTTTTACATTTGGTATTTCTAAAAAACAGGGTACATAAGAATTTTATTACAGAATAAGGAGAAAAGCATGCGAGTAGGTATGTATTATAATAATAAGGATGTTCGTCTTGAGGAGTTACCGAAACCGGAAATAGGGCCAGATGAAATCCTGGTAAAGGCAGAGGCTTGCGGAATATGCGGATCGGACGTTCTTGAATGGTATAGAATAAAAAAAGCACCTATAGTTCTGGGTCATGAAATGGCTGGAGTTATATCTGAAGTTGGTGCAGATGTAGATAAATATAAAGTAGGGCAGCGGGTATTTGTTTCGCATCATATTCCCTGTAATACATGTTATTATTGTCTTAACGGATATCACACTGCATGTGATACCCTTCATAATACAAATTTTTATCCTGGTGGGTTTTCGGAGTATATAAGGGTTCCTGCACTTAATGTGGATAGGGGAGTCTTTCCAATTCCAGATGAAATGACCTTTGAACAGGCTGCTTTTATTGAACCCCTTGCCTGTGTAATTCGTGGTCAGAGACTTGTTGGACTTAAACCCGGCCAGACTGTAGTTGTTATAGGAAGTGGAATTTCCGGACTACTGCATATTCTCCTTGCAAAGGCTCTGGGAGCCGGAAGGATAATAGCAACTGACATAGACGACGATAGACTTGCCAGGGCAAAAAAAATGGGAGCAGATATAACCATTAATGCCAAAAGTGATGTGCCTTCGGAAATTTTTAAATCAAATAATAACAGACTTGCAGATTTAGTAATAGTTTGTACCGGGGCTATGCCTGCTTTTAAACAGTCCTTAAAATCTGTAGACCGGGGTGGAACAATTCTGGCTTTTGCAACCAGTAATCCTGGAGAGGATCTTCCTGTTCCTTTAAATGATTTTTGGAGGAACGAGATTAAACTTATGCCCTCGTATGGAAATGCCCCAATAGATGCTGTAGAAGCTATAGAGTTAATTCGTGCAGGTAGAGTAAATGTTGATCAGCTTATTACACATAGAATTCCTCTGTCTGAAATACAGGAAGGTTTTAAGATGACAGCCACAGGGCATGACTCTAAGGGGAACAGTTCTCTTAAGGTTATAGTTGAAATACAAAAATAGAGGTAAAAATGGCAACAATAAACGGTTATGTGGATTATCAGAAAAGGGAGTACTGCAAGGCAATAAAGTGTACTGTACAAACTGATCTGGATAAGTATGAACCAGGATCAGACGAATATGAAAAAATTCGGCTTACATGTAAAAATGCATGTATCCATACAACCCATGAGTTTCATTCATGGTTAATAAATGCTGGTTATTTAGTAGTCAGACCAGAGTAATATTTTTCTTCATCTCCTTTTCGCGTTTCTTTGGTCTTTATAAATCAAAGAAGCGCGTTTTTATTTTAGATATATTTAGTTATTTATATTGCTTTTTATTCCTAATAATTGAATAATTTAAGTGTGGATATAGTTACAGAGATACATAATAGAAATAAGGTCTTTTGGGTAAATCCTTATAGAATTAATTCAAAAAAAGTTCTTCTTAAAATGAAACCGGGGCTAAGTGATATACAGGAAGCTGAAGCAAGATTATATAGATTTGCCCCATTATTAGTTAAATTATTTCCTGAACTTAATAAATTCAATGGTCTGATAGATTCCAGTTTAGTAGCTATACCCTCTATGGCCAGAGATTGTGGATGGTTAGAAACTGGTGAACAAAATAATATTTTTATTAAAGGTGATCATGAACTGGCAATTTCCGGGTCTGTAAAGGCAAGAGGCGGATTTTATGCAGTCTATGTTATTGTAGAAAAAATATTAAATGAACATGGACTCGATATCTCTGTATTAGTTGATAAATCAATGGCAGATATCAAATCAATTATTGCAGGAAGAAGTCTCGTGGTAGGTAGTACCGGTAATTTAGGTCTAAGTATTGGACTAATGGGCAGAGCCTTTGGATTTAGTGTAACTGTTCATATGTCAGCTGATGCAAAAGAGTGGAAAAAAGAAAAGCTTCGTAACATTGGTGTAAATGTTATAGAGTATGAATCTGATTATTCTGAAGCCTGCCGTGGTGCAAGGCTTTCTGCCGATGAAGCAAAAGGTGTATATTTTATTGATGATGAAAATTCCCTGGATTTGTTTCTTGGTTACAGTACCGCAGCAGTCATGCTTTTCAGACAGCTTAATCTGGAAAATATTACGATAGAAAAAAATCATCCGCTTTTTGTTTATATACCTTGTGGTGTCGGTGGTGCTCCGGGCGGAATTACTTTTGGTTTAAAACATATCTATGGGGATAATGTTTATTGTTTTTTTGCTGAACCTGTAGAAGCTCCTGCTATGCTGTTTGGTCTTGTAACAGGGCAAAATAATTCTGTTTCTGTTAAAGATATTGGAATTAATATGGAGACATGTGCAGATGGACTGGCAGTTGGGCGGCCGTCAAAGCTGGTTGCAGAAATTATGGCTCCAATTTTAGATGGATGCTTTACTATAAAAGATGATGAGATGCTTGTTTATTTAAGCAAACTTTACGATACAGAGAGTATTAAGATAGAACCATCAGCCGCCGCTGGTTTCTCTGGGCCTGAGTTTATTATTAATAGTAAAGAAGGCAATGATTTTTTAGTAAAAAATAATATTGATAAGAATAATATTACACATGTTGTCTGGACCACCGGAGGTTCTATGGAACCGGAGGAAGAGTTTTTTAAGAATTATATAAAATAAAGACCTCTAACCATTTGTTGACATCTTTTTTTTGTGGAGTTATTATTTCTTGTTTTTTATGGAGGAATGATAAAAAGGTTATGAATTATTATATTGATATTGATATAAGACTTTTTTATCATTTAGCGGCAGAGACTTTCCATAAAATGAGTGTAAATAAAATCTATCCATATAAATCAAGGGAAAGTGCTCGAAAGCGATTATAGGAGGTGTTGTTGTGGAAAGTAAAACAAAACTGGGAATTATTATTTGTGATAGATATAAAAGTTGTTCCGGAGGGAAGTGCTTTCGTTCCCTTAGGGAAAGAGAAGGAGCCTTTGACATATATCCCAAAGATGATGAAGTTGAATTGGTCGGGTATACAAGTTGTGGGGGATGTCCGGGCGGGAATATAGAGTATGCCTGTGAAGAAATGCAGACTAACGGTGCAGAAGTAGTCCATCTTGCAACTGGTTTGGTAGTTGGCTATCCTCCATGCCCTTATATATCATATTTTAAGAATTTTCTAACAGAAAAATTTGGTATAAAAGTTGTAGTTGGAACTCACCCAATACCGCAAAAATATTATACAACTCATATAAATTTAAAAACATGGGAAAGTTCTGAGATGAAGGAACTTATAAAACCTACTTTAACAGATGAGAAAATGAGGGAATCTTATAACTAGAGCCGGATGATATTTTAGTCATGCAGGATTTTACACGCAATCACTATGGTCAGGGAAAATAAGATATTGTGCAGAAAGTAGTTATATTTCTTGCAGAAAACATGTTAATAATTTAATATACATGTATGGGAAAAGTTCATAATACTATCTCTTTGAAACTCAAAATGTTTTTAGATAAAATTAAACCAAAGAGTATTGTTACCAGTTTCTTTTATAGTTTTCTATTAATGGTCTTTATCGGTTTCCTGTTATCCGGATTTTTCTGGGTTTATTTTGAAGTACCCGGGTTTCATCTAATATTTTTTATATTCACCTTAATCATTCTTTTTATTGGCTTACTGGTTTATACATTAAAAAAAATAAATAAAAATCTTGATATTTTTAGGAATTTTTTTAAAGTTGCTGCAACAGAAGCAACTCTTATCGATTTAAATTTAATTTCATTTAAAGAAACAAGAAAAATTGCAGAGTCTGCAAATACCATGATAAAGGAAAGACAAATTGTAATGGATAGGTTGCTGGAGAGTGAAAGACGGGTTTATCAGATTATTGATGCTGCAAACATTCCCATGGCAATTGGAAAAGACGGGAATTCAGAGTTCCTAAACAAGAGTTTTAAGGAAACATTCGGCTTTACTATGGAAGATATGCCCACACTTGAAAAAATGTGGGAACTTTCCTATCCGGATCCGGTATATCGGGAAAAAAGTCAAAAAGAGTGGAATGCTGCTATTGAAGATTTTTCAAAAGGAATAGGTCCGTTTAAAAAGCAATACTGCACTGTCAGATGTAAAAATGGTAAAGATAAAGATGTTGAAATTGATTTTAGCCCTGTTGGCGAAAGGGGATTAACTACATTTAGAGATCTTACAGCTTATAACAAGCAGGCAGCAGAAAATGTCTTGCTTGAAAAGAAGCTTCTTAGATCCCAAAAAATGGAAGCTATTGGATTAATGGCTGGCGGGGTTGCTCATGATCTTAATAATATCCTTTCCGGGATAGTAGGTTACCCCGATCTGATTCTAATGGATCTTCCTGAAGATAGTGAAATAATTCCATATCTGGAAGCCATAAAAAAATCAGGATTAAGAGCCGCAGACGTTGTTGCGGATTTACTTACCATAGCAAGAGGGGTGGCCAGTATTAGAAAACCCTGTAATTTGAATGATATAATAGATGAATATTTGGAATCACCTGAATTTGAAAGATTAAAATCGAAAATGGGAAATATTAAAATTGCTAAAAATTTTAATAAAAATTTACTTAATATTTCCTGTTCGGAAGTTCATATAAAAAAATCCATAATGAATTTGGTGATGAATGCAGTTGAAGCTATGGATTTGGATGGTGTACTGACAATTGCAACTAAAAATCAATATGTCGATACCCCATTTTCTATGAGGCAGCACATTGAGATAGGGGAATATGTTGTTCTTTGTGTCAAAGATACCGGTCATGGTATTAAAAAGGAAGACAGAGACAGAATATTTGACCCATTTTATACTAAAAAAGTAATGGGGTTGAGCGGCACTGGTTTAGGGCTTTCTGTTGTTTGGAATACCGTCAAGGATCATGGCGGGGGAGTTATAGTAGAAACAAGTGAAAAAGGATCTTCCTTTAATTTATATTTCCCTGCTTTTAGAGGAAAGATTCCGGAGGATTTACAAACTGAGGAGTTAATAGATATAAATGGTTCCGGAGAAACTGTTCTTGTTATTGATGATGAGCCCGTACAGAAAGAGATAGCGACAGGGATGTTGAAAATGTTAGGTTACAAACCTTATTATGCGAGTTCAGGGAAAGAGGCAATTAATTGGCTGGAAAGTAATAAGGTAGATATTATACTACTGGATATGATTATGCCTTCCGGATTAAATGGGCTTCAGACTTATAGAAAAATAGTTGAAATTCACCCCGGTCAAAAAGCAGTAATAGCAAGCGGCTATTCACAGAATAAAGATGTTGAGAGAACCTTAGAGCTTGGTGCAGGAAGATTTATAAAAAAGCCGTATACAATTGATGCCCTTGGTAAGGCAATGAAGTATGAACTTGGAAAAAAGAATTAAAAAAAATAATTCTGTATAACTAATTAACTTTTATATTATATATAATAAAAAACTGAGAGGAATAGTATGGAAAATGCTGAGAAAAAGCAACTGAATCGTTTTCTTGATAATCTTAAGGTTAAGGAAAGGACAAATCTCCTTCCTGCTTTATTGAAAGCTCAGGATCTGTATGGTTATATACCGGAAGATATTGCAGAAAAAATTGGAAAAACCCTAAATGTTCCGATAGCTGATATTTATGGAGTTATTGAGTTCTATTCTCTTTTATATTCAAAACCGACTGCCGAAACAGTTATAAGGGTGTGTACCAGTCCTCTCTGTTCACTTAAAGGTGCAGATAAAATAAAACAGGCCTTATTCGAAAAGCTGAATGTCGAGGATGGCATACCCTCTACAGATGGAAGATTTATGGTTGAGTCTGTTCAGTGCCTGGGCTTATGTGATCAGGCACCAGCGGTAATGGTAAATAACCGTGCTGTTTGTAATATAGATGATGACAGTATTGATTTACTTATAAATGGAGGTGGACCAGGTTCCAAAAACAATTATTATAGTGATAATCCTGTTATTACAAAGAGATTTGGTAAAATTGATCCTTTAAGCATAGATGATTTTATAAAAGAAGGTGGATTTAAGGGCTTTTTCCATGCTCTTACTTTTACAAAAGATGAACTCATTTATGCGGTAAAATCCAGTGGATTAAAGGGCCGGGGTGGAGCAGGGTATCCCACAGGACTAAAAGAACAGGGTGCGGTGGCTGTGGAAGGCAGGGAAACCTATGTAATTTGTAATGCTGATGAATCTGAACCGGGAACGTTTAAAGATCGTATAATGTTAAGCAGTGATCCCTACAGTGTTCTGGAAGGTATTCTTATTACTGCCTATATAGTAGGGGCAAAGAGAGGGTATATATATATTCGGGGAGAATACTCAGAAGTCCATGATATTTTTACAAAGGTTATTGAAAATGCCACTAAAGCAGGTTATCTGGGGGAAAATATTCAAGGATCAGGTTTAAGTTTTGATCTCGAGATAAGATCCGGTGCCGGAGCATATATTTGTGGAGAGGAGACTGCATTATTCGAATCTATAGAGGGTAAGAGGGGTTATCCCAGAAATAAGCCACCCTTCCCCATAGAAAGCGGTTTATTTGGAAAACCGACAATAATTAATAATGTTGAAACTTTTAGTTATCTTGCCCAGGTAATTAGTGATAAAAAAAGAGTCGTACTCACTCAAGGGGGCTCACCTTCCGGAACTAAATTATTTTGTCTTTCAGGTGATCTTGTTAGGCCGGGAATGTATGAACTTCCTTTTGGAACTAAACTTAGTGAGGTTATAAATGATTGGGCTGGAGGAGTTCCAAATGGGGAAATTGGAAGTATTATACTAGGAGGAGCTTCCGGCAGTTTTGTCCCTGAAAAATACTGGGATATTCCTCTGGATGATCAAAGTTTAAGAGCAGTAGGCCTTGCCCTGGGGTCTGGGGTAATAATGGTATTTAATAAAGATAGAGATATTTTAAAGATTCTTTCTGATATTACAGGTTTTTTTAAACATGAGAGCTGCGGCAAATGTTATCCCTGTCAGCAGGGCACTCAGTATCAGAATGAGATAATTACTCGTCTTGGTAAAGGAATATGTTATAAGGATGATTCTGAAAAGCTTGAGGATATTGGACTAACAATGAAGGATGCTTCCCTTTGCGGCCTTGGGCAGACAGCTTCTTCTGCTGTCTTGAGTGCTATGAAGATATGGCCCGATCTTTTTGAGATTTCTAAAGGGGAGGTAGAGTAATGCTGACTATATACATAAATGATTTAGAACTTGAAGTTGAAGAAGGTTCTACAATTTTGGAAGCATCAAAAAAAATGGGAATAAAAATACCTACAATATGTTTCCATGATCGATTAACACCTCCAGGCCTCTGTAGACAATGTGTGGTGGAAGTTGAGGGGGCAAGGGTATTGATGCCTTCCTGCATAACAAAAGTACGGGAAGGAATGAAAATAAAAACAGATTCAGAGAGAGTTGTCCGGGCCAGGCGAACTATTCTTGAAATGCTGTCATCCAGTACAGATCTTTCAGAATCACCTGATCTCCTTGAGCAGATGAAAACCTACAAAGCTGAAGATGGAAGATTTGAAAATTCCAGTAAGCGGGATTTTAAAGTAAAAGATGATAATCCCTTTTATATGAGAGATTACAGTAAGTGTATTCTTTGTGAAAGATGTGTTCAGGTTTGTTCAGCAGATATTCAGTTTTCTTATGCGTTAACTACATCAGGAAGAGGTTATAACAAGCGTATTACAACCTTCTATGACAGGAGTCTTCCCGAAACCAGTTGTGTTTTTTGCGGGAACTGTGTTGCAGTTTGTCCTACAAATGCATTAATAGCCAGTAATGAATATAATCTAAAAACAGAAGGGGCAGAAAAATGAAGTTTGATAGAATTGTTAGAACTACCTGCCCTTATTGCGGTGTTGGTTGTCAGATAGAATTAAATATTAAAAACGAAAAAATAGTTAGTACCGTGGCTCCGGAAAGTGCAGCTCCTAATTTTGGCAGGTTATGTGTTAAAGGACGGTATGGGACAGATTTTACCCATCATGGTTCAAGACTGAAAACACCTCTTATTAGAAAAGATATTGGTGGTGAACTTAGAAAGCCAGTAGGTATGGATGGATTTAGGGAAGCCAGCTGGGAAGAAGCTCTTGACTTGGCTTCAATTAGAATAGCTGAAACATTTAAAAAATCCGGAGGTGATGCCTTTGGTACCTTTTGCTGTGCAAAGGCAACAAACGAAGATAACTATATATTTCAGAAATTTGCCCGTAGTACATTAAAAACAAACAATGTTGATCATTGTGCCAGACTTTGTCATGCTGCATCAGTTGCCGGCCTGCAGAAGGCTCTTGGATCCTCTGCAATGTCTAATTCCATAGCAGAAATGAAAAATTTGGAAGTTTTTATTGTAACAGGTTCCAATACAACTGAAACTCATCCTGTAATTAGTACTTTTTTAAGAGAAGCTGTTGTTAAAAATGGTGCTAAGTTGATTGTAATAGATCCCAGAAAAACTGAAATGACTAATTTTGCTGTTCTTCATCTTCAGCATAGACCGGGAACAGATGTTGCTCTGTTTCAGGCTATGGCATATGTAATTATAACGGAAAAACTTTTTAATACTGAATTTATAAATTCCAGAACTGAAGGGTTTGACAGCTATTCAAAGAGCCTGGATAAGTTTACCCCTGAATGGGCGGAAACTATTACAGGTGTACCTTCTGATGATATTAAAGAAGCTGCCAGAATTTATGCAAATGCTGGCGCTGCAGCAGTTTATTGGGGTATGGGAATTAGTCAGAGTGTTCATGGAACAGATAATACCATGTCCATTGCAAACCTGGCTCTTTTGTGTGGGCATCTTGGACGACCTGGAACCGGAGTAAATCCCTTGCGTGGACAGAATAATGTTCAGGGTTGTTCCGATACAGGAGGTCTGCCAGCAATTTATCCCGGATATCAGAATGTTAATGATAAGAAAGTTAAGGCTAAGTTTGAAGCAAAATGGAATACTAATCTTAATGATGTACCAGGGTTGACTACTCTTGAAATGTCAGATGCTGCAGGAAAGGGTATAATAACAGATTTTATAATTCTTGGTGAAAATCCATTAATGAGTGAACCTGATCTTAATGCTGCCAGACATCATTTCTCAAATCTTAAAAATGTAATAATGATAGATATCTTTTTTAATGAATCGGCAGAATATGCAGATATTATCTTTCCAGCTGCATCATTTGCAGAGAAAGAGGGAACATTTACAAATAGTGACAGGCGTGTTCAACTTATACGCCCGGCATTTGATCCTCCTGGAGAAGCAAGAGTAGATTGGGAAATAATTCAGGAGCTTGCTTTGAGAGTGGAATCCAGACTGGAGCGGAAAGAAAGCTCTGGATTTGAATTTTCCTCAGCTTCTGAAATATGGGATGAAATGGCAGCACTTGTTCCTTCATTTGGAGGTATTTCACATTCCAGATTGGAAAAAGAGGGTGGTGTTCACTGGCCCTGTCCGGATATGAACCATCCCGGAACACCCTATCTTTTTACTGATACTTTTCCCAGAGGGAGGGGGCTGTTTAATGTTCTTGAATTAAGAATGGATTCCGAACAGCCTACACCAGAATACCCCTATATACTATCTACCGGAAGGGTTCTTTATCACTGGCATGGAGGAACCATGACAAGGAGATCTGTTCTGGATAAAATTTATCCAAAAGCTCTTATGGAGATTAATCCTGAAGATGCGCATAGAGATGGTTTTGAAAATGGGCAGATAGTTACAGTTTCTTCTTTAAGGGGATCTGTTTCTGTAGAACTTAAAATTTCTGACCGTTCTCCTAAGGGAGTAGTTTTTATTCCTATACACTTTTCAGAAACAATAGTTAATGAACTAACTAATGACCTAAGGGATCCTGTTGCAAAAATACCTGATTCTAAAATAAGTGCTGTTAAAATTGAACGAACAATCATGAATTAACATAATTCATGATTGTTTATTTTTTACCATATTTCAGCACTTAATCTTTGTTCCAGCCATCTTTTATGGGCTGGTTTTAATTCTCCTATATTTTGTTCCAGCCATTTTATATCGCCAGTTAATATTGCAAGTTTTTCAGCACTTGTAAGATTATACTCTTCCAGAGCTTCGCTTCCGTAGTAGAAAAGATTTGCTACAAAATCATTGTCTTTATCTGTTCTATCCAATATCTTTAAAATTTCTTCATGATGTATCATCCCCTGAGGTTCAGGATTATTGTTAGAAGCTTTTGAAATTACTTTTTCTATAGTTCTTAGAAGTACATCGGGCAGGAAAGGTTTTTCCAGATAGTCAGATGCCCCCAGTTTCATTGCACCCACAGCTGATTGTACTGTAGCATATCCTGTTAAAATTACCACTGGAGTTTCTGGTTTTTCTCTTTTTATATCTCTTAGTACTCTCATTCCACCTATTTCCGGCATTTTAATATCAGTAAGAATTAAATCAAAATCTTCTGATAATGCCAGCTTTAGTCCCTCTCTGCTTTTTGTAGTTAGGGTTAAGTTATAAGATTCTTTACCTAATATTCTCTTGACACTATCCAGTACAATCTGCTCATCATCAATTACAAGTAATTTTTTATTCATCAATTTCCCCTTTTGAAGTTTTATTATTCTTTCCCGTTGATTCGGGGTTTTTTATAATAGCAAATTTAACAGCTTTTAGTAACTCATCCGGTGTAAAAGGTTTTGGAAGGAAGTTCATTTTTTTTTCAATTATTATTTCAGAAAATGGTTTTGGTTCCATATATCCACTAATTATAAGGAATTTTGTACCTGGATATTCTTTTTCAATCTTTTCTGACAAATTAAGACCATTACAGCAAGGCATTAGAATATCAATAATAATAAGGGAAAAAGCAGAACTTTTTAATATATCTATTCCTTGCGTGGCTGATGGACATAGAGTAACTGAATAATTTTCTGATTCAAGTATTCTCTTACAACTTTTAAGAACAATTGCATCATCATCAATAACTAAAATAGTTTTTTTATTCATTGTTATGATCCAATGGGAGATGGATAATAAATGAACTGCCTTTTCCAGGCTGACTTTCTACAGATATTGTTCCTCCATGATTTTCAACAATGCCAAGAGAGACAGCCAATCCTAATCCTGTTCCTTTTCCAACTTCCTTAGTTGTAAAAAACGGATCAAATAATTTATCCAGTTGTTCCGGTGCAATACCACTTCCATTATCTGCAATAATAATTTCTATTTCTTTATGCTTTGTTCCTTTTGTACTAAGATTAATTCTGGTTGATACTAATATTCTCCCTCCAGGATCTGTTGCATCAATTGCATTTATTATCATATTCATTACAACACTTTGAAATTGACTACTATCGAGAATTTTAGATGGTATATTTATATCAGCATCGAAATTTATCCTTATCCGTTTTATTAGTGCCTGGTTTTCAATAAGTTCAATTGTTTCTGTAATTATTTTATTTATGTCACTTGGCTCCGGATTAAGCTTTACCTGTCTGGAAAAATTTAACAATCCCTTAACAATATCTTTCACTCTGTTTGTAGCATTGGCAATTGTTTCAAGGTCGCTTTTCATTTCTTCATCAAGATCATCCCTGCGTAGAAGCATATACGTAAAAGTAAGTACACCGGTTAAGGGGTTGTTTATTTCGTGTGCAACTCCTGCTGCCAGTCTACCGACACTGGCCTGCTTTTGGGTCATTATAAGTTGTTTTTCACTTTCTTCTTTCTGATGTAAATCTCTTACCCTTAAAGTATCTATCATTTTTAAAAATGTGGATTGAAGATTCCCAATTTCACCCTTTGATATTTTTTTAATTTTTGGAGATAAATCTCCTTCTGATACTTTTTTGCTTATATCAATTAATTCATCAACAGGTTTTAAAACTAATCTGGATAGTATAAACCCCAGTAAAACTGCAATAAGTATTCCTGCAATGCTAATTACTACAAAAACAAGAAAAGTATCCTTTTTAAATTGTGCATATTTGCTTTCAATAACACCAACACTAAGAATTCCTACAGTTTTTCCATAATAATCTTTTATTCCCTGATATGCCGATATATTCCAGTCATTAAGAATAAATGCTCTGTCGATCCATGTTTCTCCTTCTGTTAAGACCTTCTTTTCAACTTCCCTGGATAATAGTGTTCCTACTGCACGGACACCGCTTTTTGTAAGGACATTAGTTGAAATCCTTAAATTATTAAGAAATATTGTAACAGTCCCAACGTTTTGTCCTTTGAATGTTTCATTTTGGAATACAGTTTCCCTAACTGTATCTACAATGGAAGTACTGTTATTAAGTATAATGCCTCCATAAATTACTCCAAGAAAAAGGTTGTTTTCATAAACAGGAACAGCTGTAACAATTGTTAGACAGGAGGTTTCTTTTTTTATATTTTGCTGATTATTTTCAGAAGAATTAATCAAATTTATTGTACTTAAATCTGCCAATTTTGGATCTTCAGCTCTTATCTCTTCCTGAGTAAGTATAAATGTTCCGGAAACAGTTGATTTTTTTTCCAAAACAATTCTTGCAACAGGATTAATAACAGGATCGGGGTTTGTCGTGTTATATCCGGATTGACGGCAGATGGTTGTTGAATCATTTCTTACAAATCCCGAAAAATCCAATCCAATAATTTCAGATAAATCTGATAGTCTTTTTTTTATATGTTGAACATTATATCCATTAACACAATCACCCCAACCCTGATCAAGGGCTGTCAGGGAGAGGCTGGAATTAATTTGCTTTTCTATATTGGAGTAAATTTTAATAGTCGTCCTAAGATCAAAACCTATTTGGTTTTTAGCCTCACTAATAACAGCTTTATTAATTTGGTAGGTTCCAAAAAATAGAGATATCCCTGTAACCATAATAGTTAATCCCAGTAAGCTTGTTATTAGATAAAAACGAATATTGTGATTCATATTTGCCCTTAATTAATGATAAACCAATGTAATAAAGGTGTCAAACAATATCTATTCCAGTTTTTCCACAATCCAGTTCATAACTTTTGCCTTAACAAGAATGTTTCCCTCCGGATCCATAACTTTTGCCGAAAAAAATAGTCTTCTTCCCTTTTGCCCGGTAAAAGTCGCTTTGACAATTATATACTCAAAATCCTTACTTACTGGTCTTCTATACTTTAAGGTCATATCTCTGGTAAAATTCATTGGTCCAACAAGTATACTTAAAGATCCCACAGCATTGTCAACAGCTGCCGCTATAATTCCTCCCTGCATACTTCCAAAAGGATTAAGAGTACTTATTGGT
>Ga0190306_1000167_pt1 | contig 25315 bp, 27 predicted proteins | sample 48700734_MG_FD_161657 | JGI IMG/M metagenome (GOLD analysis project Ga0190306, IMG submission 161657) | Hydrothermal vent sediment bacterial communities from Southern Trench, Guaymas Basin, Mexico - 4870-07-3-4_MG | ecosystem: Environmental > Aquatic > Marine > Hydrothermal vents > Sediment ... | reverse complement strand
TTTAGAAAGCTTTTAAAAATTCTGGGAAAGTCCTGAAATTTTATCAGGTTGACAAAATTGGGTTGATTGACATAGTATAAAATTGGCTAAAAAGTGAAATGAGTAACAAAAATCTAACCACCCAAGATAAGTCCAGATATATTCTAGCTATTACAGGTGCCAGTGGAGTTATTTATGCCAAAACATTAATAGAGTATTTTTATAAAAATAAGTTACCTTTAACCTGCTTGGTTTCCCATATAGGTGAGAAGGTTTGGGAATGGGAAATAGGTAGCTCTATTTCTGAGACTTTACCCTCTGAAATTACTATTTATTTTGAAAACGACTGGTGGTCACCTGTAGCCAGTGGAAGTGTGAAGGCCAAAGCCATGGTAATCATGCCCTGTTCTATGGGCACCTTAGCCGCTATTGCCCATGGTTTGGCTAAAAATGTGATTATTCGAGTGGCAGATGTGATGCTCAAGGAAAAAAGACCTTTGATTTTGGTGCCTAGAGAAACGCCCTTAAACATTATCCATCTAAAAAATATGCTTACTCTTGCTGAAGCAGGAGCTACTATTCTACCGGCCATGCCTGGTTTTTATCATAAACCTAATACTGTTCAGGCTTTAGTAAACTTTGTAGTGGCTAGGGTATTAGACCACTTGGGACTGGTACATAATTTAATGCAATCTTGGGAAGAACTCTTCAAACAATCTTAACCATGTTTAAAAAAATCAAGATTATCCTAGAAATGATCAAGTTTGAACATAGTATTTTTGCCCTTCCTTTTGTTTATATTGGGGCCTTTTTGGCCCAAAGGGGTTTCCCTCCCTGGGACAAACTATTTTGGATTCTAGTGGCTGTAGTTAGTGCAAGGAGTGTGGCTATGGCCTTTAATCGTTTGGTAGACAAGGATATTGATGCCCAAAATCCCCGCACTAAAGATAGAACATTACCCAAAGGACTTCTCACTCCCAGATGGGTTATAGGATTTATTATCTTCTGCACATTCCTATTTTTCGTGGCTACTTACAATCTCAATCGCCTGGTATTTTATCTCTCTCCTGTTGCACTCTTTATAATAACTGGTTATTCCTATACCAAGAGATTTACCTGGCTTACTCACCTATTCTTAGGCATCGCTGATGGCCTTGCCCCTTTGGGGGGTTGGTTAGCCATCAAGCCTGTTTTCTCCATTGTTCCACTTTGGTTATTTTGGGGAGTGGCCTTTTGGATAGCCGGATTTGATATTTTATATAGTTGTCTTGATTATGAATTTGATAAAAAACAGGGACTTCATTCTATACCCGTAAGATTTGGTATCAAAAACAGCCTTTATCTTTCTACTTTTTTTCATATATTGACTGTTATTTGTTTTTATTATGTAGGCAAGGATGCTCAACTTAATCTTTTTTATTTTTATGGTTTAGGTGTAGTGAGTTTACTTCTTCTTTATGAACACTTGATTATCAAACCTCATGATTTTTCCAAGCTTACCATGGCCTTTTTTACAGTCAATGGTGTTATAAGTATATCTATGTTTTTTATTATTCTGGTTTCTTTATCATGTATATAAAAATTCCTCCTGGCCCAGCACTCCCAGAAATGGCTTTTATAATTTCCCATCCTTTAGATTTAAATTTATTCTTATCTTTTATGCCCAAACCAATTAAAAAAATCTCTATTTGTTTAGCCAAACTCTGCATTTTTCCCACTTTATCAGTCATTGGTCCTTGTCTAGGCAGACCTCAACTATTGGTTATTTTAGAGCATCTTAAGGCTTGGGGTGGAAAGAGCTTTTTATTTTTGGGTTGGTGTGGCGGGATTAGCCCTATTTTAAATATAGGGGATATTATATTACCTCATACTGCCACCAGTGAATACCAAGCCCCATCTCATGTCTCTCCTGGGTTATTTAAGAATTTTCAAATTAACATACCTTTTTCTTTTCATACAGGCACCGTTATTTCCGTAGATAATCCCTATGTCTTTGATTTAGAAAAAATCCATAATTATCAGAAACAAGGGATTATGGCCATAGATATGGAAACAGAGGCCCTTTTTAGGAGGAGCCCTGATTTAGGCATCAACTCTATTTCTTTACTAATAGTTTCTGATTTATTAACTCAGGCCCAATGGGAACAGGGTTTTTCTTCCCCTCAGTTTAAAAGCAGAAGGAAAATGGTATTAGAGTGGCTAAGTAGACTTTATTTTTAGCTGGCTTTATGTTATTTATGGGAAGATGATCAGTGCTAAACTAAGTGGGAGACTAGATAAATACATTATAAAATTGCTTCCTAAAAAATATTCTCCTAATACTTATACCTTGTTAGGGCTTGGTGTTACTGCTATTTCTAGTTTTTTTCTGGCCTTGGGTTATTTTAAGATAGGAGGAGCCCTCATTTTTTTGGCAGGTTTATTTGATATGGCCGATGGTGCCATTGCTCGGGCTACTGGAAGGGTTTCTGAATTTGGTGGTTTTCTGGATTCAGTTATTGACCGTTATGCGGATTTATTATTTTTCTTTGGCCTCTGCTTTTATTATTATCACAGCCGAGAAATTTTTCTTTTTATTTGTGTCCTCCTTACCATTGCTGGTAGTCTATTGACTTCTTATGCGCGGGCCAGGGCCGAGATATTTTTAGGTTCCAAATGTAATGTAGGTTTGGTGGAAAGACCCGAGCGTATTATTTTACTAGGTATTGGAGCAATATTTGATTTATTCATATATATTTTGCCTTTACTGGCTTTTTTAAGTAATATCACTGTGTTTCAGCGCATTTATTATGTCTGGCAAAAAACCACTTCCAGTAAAAAAGAGCTAGGGTGAAAACTCAGAATTCAAAACAAGAAAAGATAGAGATTTATCCCATGGGATGGATTGAATCTCCCATTACAGCTGTCCATAAAGGACCAGCCCAAGGCCAAGAGGCAAAGGTTAAGGGGAAAATTATTATTTTTAAAAAATTCATCTCCACTCTTAAAGGTCTAAGACCTGGAGATTACATCTGGGTTCTATGTTGGTTTCATCTAGCCAAAAGGGATGTGCTTCAGGTGCATCCACGACTAGCTAGGGAACAAGGGTTAGCAGGTGTATTTGCCAGCCGTAGTCAGGATAGACCAAATCCCATTGGTTTAGAATTGGTTAAAATTTTAAAAATAGAGCAAAACATCTTATGGGTGGAAGGGTTGGATGCCATAGATGGCACCCCAGTGTTGGATATAAAACTCCATTTTCCTCAAATAGATTGCCCTGAATACTAAAAGTTTGGGAACAAATTAAACATATTAGGGTCTATTTCTGGACTGGGACTAAATGTTTTATAAGTTATTTCGACAATAGTCCCCTGTCTATCTCGCATTTTCATACCACTTACCTGCCTAGAAGAATCATAACGGAAACAAATTCTACACAAAATTTCTCCTTTTCCTGTTTTAAAGGTAATTTTTTCTATTTTAAACCCTAATTTTCTTATCCAAATTTCCTCAATTAGATATCTCTTTCTATCCTTCAGCCAAATAAAATATTTGTCTTTTTCTGCTTTTATCTGGTAACGGTCAGGAGTAATAAGCCATATTTGATTTCCCAATAATGTTATCCACGCATCCATTGGTAAACCGTGAGGTAATAAAGACTTAAGGAACTCTGGTGGTTCTTCACTAGTGTAAATTCGGCCTTCTGGATAATAGAGAGAAACAAATTTATTTCCCTTTTTAATTACGGTGCATAAAGGCCAATCCAAGGAGGTAAACACATCTAATCTAAAGTTATTATTTGCTTTAACTAGTTGGATTTTTCCTATCCAACCATAACCTGTGCGTTTAATTTTTAGCTTTCCTTCTAAGTAAAAATTTAAAATTTGTTCTTTTTTAATTACTTGCTTAAAAAGCGGTGAAATAGGCTGAGGTTGATAAGATACACAGGCCACAATGGTAAAAAAGATTAAGCACAAAATACTTTTAAAACCAAACATTAAGAATTTTTCTCAAGAATTTGCTCTAATTTTTTAATCTTTAAAAGAATGTTTTCTGGATTATCAGGCTTAAGTTTTAAGGCTTGGCGATAGTATTTTAACGCTTCTTGATAAAGACCATTTTTGGAATAAACATCTCCTAAATGTTCAGTAATAATGGGGTCTTTAGAGGCTAATTTATGAGCCTTTTTTAAAATTTCTAATGCCTTTTTGTATTGACCTTTCTGATAGTATACCCATCCTAGACTGTCTATGATATAGCCATCTTCAGGTTTTATTTCCAGAGCTTTTTTAATTAACTTTTCTGCTTCATCCAAGTTTTCTCCCATTTCGGCATAAGTGTAACCAAGATAATTAAGGGCCTCCGCATGGTTAGGGTCTAAGGAAATGGTCTGACGCATTTCTTTAATGCACATATCTTTTGATTGCATTTTGTCATAAACCACACCCAGGCGGAAGTGAATAGAGGCATCCTCCGGAAAGGTCTTTACCGCTTTTTTGAGCACTTCTAATGCCCTTTGGTAATCCTTTTGGTCTTCCAAAATCTCTGCCAATACTATATAAGGCAATGGTTTCTGCGGGTATTGAATTATAATATGTTCCAATTTGGCAATGGCTTCAGATATTTTACCCTGGTTTTTCAAAAGATAAGCACTATAAATAATTCCATTTACATAAATAGGTGAAGAGGGAGGAATCTTTTTTAATATATTTAAGGCCTGGTCTATTTTTTCCATTCCTTCATAAGCAGAGGCCAGATAGTATCTAATTTCATCTTTTTTAGGAAATAGTTTTAATAAAGGTTTAAGATATGCTATAGCCTCAGAGTATTGTTTTTCACGAAGCCAAAATAGAGCTATTTCAAACTTATCTCCTGGTTTCTCAGCTAAAGAAGAAAGTAAGGTTTTTGCTTTTTTAAGTTTATTTTCTTTGAGATAAAGCTGGGCTAAAAGAAAAGCCACATTTAAATTCTTGGGATTTTCTTTCAAGATACCTTTATAAATCTCCTTTGCCTCTTTAAATTTCTTTTGATTTTCTTTTAATTTGGCTAGAGTTAAAAGGGCGTCCTCAAAATGGGGATTTAATTCTATAGCCTTTTTTAAATATTTTTCGGCTGATTTATATTTTTTTAGGGAAAAATAAGTATTCCCCAAATAGTAATAAACATAAAAGGAATTAGGGTCTAACTCAAGTAGCTTTTGAAAGGCATCTATTGCCCCTTGATAATCTTTGGTGTGGGTGTAAAGATTAGCTAAGTAAAAAGCGGCCTTTTTATTTTGGGGTGATATTTCTAAAATTCTCTTACATTCATTAATGGCATTCTGGTAATTTTCTTGATTAGTATAAATCCACACTAACATAAATCTAGCTTCTATATTTTCTGGTTCTAACTTTAAAATATGGTCTGCCCAGTATTTGGCTTGTTTTAATTCTCCTTTTTGCAAATAAATTTGAGTTAAATTCAAGATCACACTTGTTGCTTTAGGGTCATAAACAAGTGCCTTTTCAAGAAAATCGATAGCTTCTTCTATGTCTCCTTGATGAAGGTATTGTTGCCCTTTGATGAAATAATAATAAGCAAGAGAGCGATCAACTGGTTTTTGAGATAAATCTGACTGGCTTTTAGCCTTTAAACAACACAAAAAGATAACTAAACTTAAACATAAACTTATAATTTTGATTTTCATTATTCTTCCTTTCAAAACCTTGTGGTTAGGGCTTCTTGATAATCTGGGAATTCCTCTTTCAAATAATTTCTTAGTTTTTCAATTAACCTCGCCTCAATCTGTCTAATTCTTTCTCTAGAAACATGGTGTCTTTTACCTATTTCTTTAAGTGTAAGAGGTTTATCTGCTAACAAACGTAATTCTAAAATATCTTTTTCCTTAGGAGAAAGTTCTTTTTTAATGACCTCTATTTTTTGAGCTACTAGTTCTTTAATTTCATTCCTTGCCCAGATTTCTTCTGGGGATTTCTCTGGTAAGGGAATAACTTCCTTAAAAGTGTCTTTTGTTTCAGGATTAAGGGGTGCATCCAGAGAAAATTCGCCTCCTTCCATACGTTGTTCCATTTCAATAACATCCTTTTCTCGCACATTAAGCTTTTTAGCGATTAATTTAGGGATAGGTTCATAACCTAGCCGGGTCAAATTTTGTTTTTCTTTCTGAAGGTTATAAAACAATTTTCGTTGGGCCTGAGTAGTGCCTACTTTTACTAATCGCCAATTATCCAAGATAAATTTTAGAATATAGGCCTTAATCCAAAAAGATGCATAATAAGGAAAGCGAATGCCTTTATCTGGGTCATACTTTTTTAAACCCATCATGAGCCCAATATTTCCTTCTTGAATTAAGTCCATCAAATTGCTTGCCCAGAAACTTTGAAACTCCAAGGCAATCTTTATTACTAGACGAAGATTTGAAGTAATAAGCTTAAAAGCCGCTTCCTTGTCTTTTTTTTCTTTATAAAGGTGAGCTAAACGAAATTCTTCCTCAGGTGTAAGTAAAGGATATTGGTTAACTTCCCACAAATACCTCTGAATAATAGCGGCACCAGAGGGGGGAACCAAAGTATTTTTCACCTCTGGTGGTGACAAAGAGGGTATTTCTTGAACCTCTACTTCTTCCATAAAATCGTTTTCTTTATCAAACTTTTTCATAAAAATTATGTTACCACAGAGAAACAGGGTTGCCAAGGTAGGTATAAAATGACAAATTAGTTAAAATATGCAGTCAATGCAGAAATTCAATCAACAACTAGAAATCTTTTCTTTTTGCTCTCCCCAAGAGTTTAAGTCTTTTTTAGTCTCATTGATAAATGTGTATCTTTCTGGATATAAAGGATTAGAAGGATATGCCTATACTGACAAGGGAGATGTGAAAAGGTATTTGAAATGGCTTTATAAAAAGGATCCAGAGGCATTTTTTGTAGCTAGTTTGAAAAATAAAACAGTGGGCTTTGTCAGTGGTTGCCGTTACTGGCACGATAGAATATATGGAGAAATCGGAGAACTGCATGAAATAGTAGTAGATAAATCCTTTCAAGGACAGGGAATTGGTAAGGCACTGCATGAAACCATGTTGTCATTTCTTTTCAAGTATCATAGGATAATAGGACTTTGGGTAGGAGAGAAAAATAAAAAGGCCATAAAGTTTTACCAGGATTCTGGATTTAAGATTGTTGGTCAGGTAGGTAAATGGTTCAGGATGATAAAAGAGAAATAATTCAATTATTGCTTACCCTTCTTTCTATTCCCAGTCCCAGTGGGGAAGAAATGCCTTTATTACAATGGATAGAAGCCTATCTATATAATTGTGATTTCAAGACCTATTGGCAAAAAGTAACAGATAATAGGGCTAATTTGTGTGCTTATCGTGGACATCCCCAATACCTCATAGCTACTCATGTGGATACAGTTCCTGCTTGGGGTCACCCTTATGCATTTTCACCCAAAATTGAAGGAGGAAAAATTTGGGGAAGAGGGGCCATAGATACCAAAGGTCAACTGGCTGCCTTACTTAAGGCCATAAAGGAAACAGATGCTTCTTGTGCCATAGCCCTTTTTATAGATGAGGAAGAAGAGGGATTGGGTTCAGAGAAATATATCCCTCCCTTTTCATTTAAAGGAGCAGTGGTATTAGAACCCACTAATCTGTCTTTGGCCATAGCTGAAGCAGGTAATATTGAGCTTTATTTAAAGATTAAAGGTAAGGCTGCTCATGGTGCTTTGTTTGGTAGAGGGAAAAATGCCATAGAAGTCTTTTGTGATTTTTATCAAAGGCTAAAATTATTACCTGATTTGCAATATTCTCATTCTTTTTTTAAATATTCAGGTATAAATATTGGAAGAATAAAGGGGGGTATTGATTGTCAATTGGTAGCAGAAGATTGCGAGGCTGAAATAGATATCCCTGTTTTGCCTGGAAATGATTTAGAAAAAGTTTGGCAAGAAATTAAAGATTTGTTAAATGAATTTCCCCTTACCTGGGAATTGAAGTCATTTGATGCTCCTTGGGAGATTTCGCCTCAAGAACAAGTAGTAAAAAGATTGGTAGAATGCATAGAAGCAGAGATGTTTGTTAGTTTTAGCGGTATGAACGCCTGGACAGATGCAGCCAATTTATTCAAAAAGGGAATTCCCAGTGTGGTTTTTGGGGTAGGAGATTTGGCCTTGGCCCATACTGCTGATGAGCATGTGGATATAGAAGAAGTGTTAAAGTTGAGCAGAATTTTAAAAAGATTTTTGGAAGTCTAAAAACTAATGGAAAACACTTTTTTATCGGTAATCATTCCTGCTTATAATGAAGAAGCACGCATTAAAAATACTCTAGAAAAAATCCATTCTTACTTAAAAAACCAGGATTACACCTATGAGATAATAATAGTAAATGATGGAAGCACAGATAATACATGGGCATTAGTAAATGAAATAGCTCAAAAAATAAAAGAAGTTAGGATTTTAAAAAATGAAAAAAACAGAGGTAAAGGATTTACTATAAAAAAGGGGTTTTTGAATGCCAAAGGGAAATATCTACTTTTTACTGATGCTGATCTTTCTACTCCCATTGAAGAAGTGGAAAAACTTATATCTTGGTTAAAAAAAGGATATGATATTGCTATTGGCTCAAGGGCTCTAAAGGAATCTCATATTCAGATTCATCAACCCTGGTATCGTGAACTAGCAGGTAGAATTTTTAACCTTTTTGTTCAGGCTATGGCTGTGCCAGGAATAAAGGATACTCAATGTGGTTTTAAGTGTTTTGCTCAAAAGGCTGCCTTAGAGATTTGTGAAAGACAAAAAATAGAAAAATTTAGTTTTGATGTAGAAATGCTTTATATAGGCAGAAAACTTGGTTATAAAATCAAAGAAGTCCCTATTTGCTGGTTTAACAACCCTCATACCAAGGTAAATTTCCTCAAAGATGGGTATAGGATGTGCCTGGATTTGATAAGAATTAGGCTTAATGAGTTAAAGGGAATGTATGAAAGATGAGGGCTAGGCTTAATGGGTTAATCAAAGGTCCATTAGTTGAGATAAATGTCAAAAAATACATTAATTAATCTTGCAATTGCTTTTTTATTTTTGCTCCTACCTATGTTTGTATTTAATTCATTAGTATTTAAACATAAACTACCAAGTTGTATGGATGTATTTACACAACATTATCCTTTACGGGCATACGCAAGCCGCGTGCTAAAGGCTGGCAAGATACCTTTATGGAATCCTTATACATTTTCGGGAGTACCATTTTTGGCAAATATACAAACAGCTGTCTTTTACCCTCCTAATCTGATTCTATTTACTATCCTCCCTCTCTCGATAGCTTTTGGTATAAATCTTGTGTTACACTTTTCTGTTGGCGGATTTTTCACCTATCTTTACCTCAGGCGAATAAGTATAAGCAGAATATCTTCCATTTTTTCTGGAATAATATTTATGTTTAGCAGTTTTTTATTTCCTAAAATTGTTCTTTCGCCAATACTTCAAGCATCTGCTTTGATTCCACTTTTATTTTATGTATTTGAAATAGCATTAGAGAAAAAGGACATTAGATATACCTTTTTAGCTGGTTTTTGTCTTGCCATATCTGTCTTGAGTGGATATCCCCAAGTAGTTTATGGTACTGTGATCAGCCTTGGAATATATGGAATTTGGCGAATTCTGCCTGTTTATATTGAAAAAATAACAAGACCAGCAGGGAAGAGAAAGCTAGCAATTAAATTAGTTAATTTTTCATTAATAACCTGTCTTCTGATAATAACTCTCATCATACTAACAGGTGGAGGTACACTTTCTATTTTTGGTAGAAAAATGGGTTTCCACACCCTAAGGAATCCGCTAAGTGCACTGCTTACGCTTTTGGCATTGAGATTTGCGCTCATTATAAAAAATATTAGGATTAATTGGAAAGGCTTAGGCATATATTTGGTTTTATTTGTATCTATAGTTTGGATAGCTATTTTGGTATCTGCCATTCAACTTTTACCTTCAATTGAATTACTAAAATTTTGCACCCAAACCCAACGTTCTTTTAGTCAATTAACTAGCTGGACAAATGTACACGCCCTAATAAAAGACTTATTTTTAGGTAGCTTAAAGCATGGAGAAGTTGGTACTTTTATTGGTACTTTTCCTTTAATGTTTATCATAGTAGAAATTTTTGTTAGAAACAAAAGTCGAAGGCTCAATCATTTTTTTTCAATATTTCTATTTATCTCCTTTTTCATTTTACTTATCATATTAAAATGTAGCCTTCTTTTAAAAATTCTTTATTATATCCCAGGATTTAGGTTATTTCCATTTTTATGTAGATACCTGTCTATATTTGTATTTAGTCAAGCGGTTTTGGCAGGGATAGCCTTAGATAACTTGATCATAAGGGCAAAAATGGTTAATCTGAGATTATTTCAGAATACCAATTTTAGCAATATTATCAAAATCTTTCCGTTGCTTATTACGGTCATTCAATTACTTTATTGTAATTCATACATAATGAAATTTGTTGATCCAGAACAATATTTTCAACCATCGGAAACTATAAATTACTTAAAACAAATACATTCGCCATTTCGGATTTTTGGTGTTGATAGAGCATATAGCTACTATTGGGAGAGGCGAGAGGCTATAGATCTATTGATACCAAACATAGCATTATATTACGGAATCCTAGATGCCCAAGGTTATGACCCGATACAGTTAAAAATGTACAAAGACTATATTAATATGCTAAATAGCGGAAAGAAAACTAGATATCCTAATGATGATGTATATCATTTTGCCATAATAAGCCCCTCTGATTCTGTTTTAATAAATTTACTTAACATAAAATATATCCTATCCAAAGAATCAATTGAAGGGAGGAATTACAAATCTGTTTTTAAAAATAAAGGAGTTACAGTATATCTAAATACAGCCTGCTTACCTAGAGCGTTTATGGTGTACAAATATTGTTTAAATCCTGATACACAAAATTCTCTCCATTGGATAAAGGATGAGATTATAAATGTAAGAGAGGTAGTTATATTAAACCAAAAGAGATTCAAAGGAAAGGATGCTACATTTTCCTTTCCAAGCTGGTGGAAACGTAGTTGGGATGTCTCAATTAAAGTAGAGAGTGCTGGGTTTAAACATGGTAACTATGCAAAGATTTACATAAATGGCAAGCAAGCATCTCTAAACAAAAGAGGCTATAATATTGTAGTAGTTAATCCTTACACAAGCGATATCGAAAGGAGTGCTTCATTTGATACCTGTGGATCTTTTAATGCCTCTAAGCAAATGAAAGAATTTATAAATTCTATTCCAGAGGGTAGAATAGTAGCAGTAGCTGTAAAAGACGATGCCTCCAGTTCCCTTACTAAAGAGGCAGCTTTGAGTTTAAGAAATTTAGGGGCTACTGGAGACTTATCTGACAGAAATAAACATTTCAGGTGGTCACACTCCGTTATCGGGATGAAAGGGCTCAAACCTGGGGAGGCATTAGAATCCTATGGTCTAGGGCCAACGGCAGTATCTTTACCTTTTTCTCTTCCAGTTGTTTATAGAATAGACAATGATGCTGACGATATGGTAAAAAGCCCAGAGGTTAAAATCATAAAATGGTTACCTCATAAGATCACTATAGAGACCGATTCAAAAAGGGATGGATTTTTGGTTTTAAGCGAAATTTTCTATCCAGGATGGAAGGTTTATATAGATGGGAAAAAGGGAGAGATTTTAAGAGCAAATGGAATTTTTAGAGCAGTATATGTAAAAAGGGGACAACATCTACTGCAATTTATTTTCTCACCATTTTCTTTCAAGCTAGGATTATGGATAAGTACACTAACATTGCTAATAGCAAGTATCTACAGCTTCTTTGAAAAGAAGAATAAAAAAGCTCAGGATATTTCCTAGCTAACAAGGCATGTTTTTTAAAAATTTGGCAGGTTCTAAAAAGAATTTCTTACAATTGGGTGCGGTGGATGGTATACCCTAAAATCAGTTTGACTTCACTGTTTATCTAGGTTGCCAAAAGCTATATATAAAATACCCAGATAAAAAAGCCTTGCCTCTATCCTTTATTTCTCTTGAAATCACCTCCAACCTACCATCATTACCCCAACCATGATGGTAAATATTCCCAACCACTGCATAGGAGAGATAGTTTCACCTAAAAATAGCCTGGAACCTAAGGCCACAAAGACATATCCTAAACTGAGTATAGGATAGGCATAACTGAGGTCAAACTTTGATAACACCACTATCCAAAGAAGCATACTTATTCCATAAAGACTCACTCCTGTGATGAAAAAAGGAGAAGAGATAAGAAATAAAATATTCTCTTGACAAGAAACGGCCTTTTTTAAAAAAAGCTGGGCTATTACCCCTAAGAAAACACAAAGCAAAAGTAAGAGGAAACCCCTTAGCCTTGAAAGAGGAAAAATATGCCTATACAAATTGAACTAACTCCTAACCAGCGATGTAAAGGTACTTTTTCTTTAAAACCAATTTTGCCTACCAGTGTTATAATAACATAACTCAAAGAAAGCATGGGATAGGCTATAGATAATTTTACTGTCCTTAAAACAAACAACCAGCTCAACATGCCTAAAGCTAGACTTATGCCTGCTAGAAGCACATAAGGTGTTGAGAAAATTTTGATAAAAATTCTTTTAACACAATTAATATTTCTGGAGGCCAATTTTTGGAATATCTGACCTAGAGAAATAAACACTATAGTTGCACTTATAAGGGAAATTTCTACAATATCCATTTAATTTTAGAACTGTAACAAGCCTCTATCGAGATGTCAATCTTACTTGAAAAATAACCAATGGTGCCGAAGGCGGGATTTGAACCCGCACGAGGAACCCCTCACCAGACCCTGAACCTGGCGCGTCTGCCGTTCCGCCACTTCGGCCTTGCTTTTTCTTTAAAATTTTTTATAAAGAAAAATCTTTTTTGTCAACAAGGTATAGAAATGGAAATTGTTAATTCGGTGAATGAGATCACTAAGCCTTTTTTGAATGCCGTGGTGACGGTAGGTAACTTTGATGGTGTCCATTTGGGACATCAAATGTTATTTAAAAAAGTCATAGAAAGGGCTCAAGATATTGGAGGCACATCTGTTGTCTTTACCTTTGACCCTCATCCAGTGGAAGTTTTAAAGGGAATACATGTCCCAGTTATCACTCCCCTCCCTCGAAAAATGGAACTCATAGCCAGTAAAGGCATTGAAGTAGCTATATGTCAGCCTTTTACCTTGAAGTTTGCTCAGATTACGGCCGAAGAGTTTGTAAAAGATATCTTGATGCAAAAAATTGGCATGAAAGAAATAATTGCTGGTTATGATTATAGCTTTGGCAAAGGGAGAGAGGGAAACTTAGAACTCCTTAAAAAATGGGGAGATGAGTTGGGATTTAAGGTGCATGTAGTAGGGCCAATAAAGGTAAATGGAGTGGTGGTAAGTAGCACTAAGGTAAGAGAATTGATCCAAGAAGGCAAAGTAGAAAAAGTAAGAAAATTCTTAGGCCGTTATTACCAAGTGACTGGTAAGGTTATCCGAGGAAGGGACCGCGGAGGGAGGCTTTTGGGCATTCCTACGGCTAATCTGGCCTTGGTAAATGAGGTCTTTCCCAAGCTTGGCGTTTATGCTGTGGAAGTGATTTATCAAGGGAAAAAGTACCAGGGTGCGGCAAATATCGGCTTTAGCCCTACTTTTGGCAATAATGCCCTCTCGGTTGAGACCCATATTTTGGATTTTAATCAAGATATTTATGGAGAAGAGATTAAAATAAACTTTGTTAAAAAATTGCGTGATGAAAGGAAATTTTCCCGTGTGGAGGAATTGGTTACTCAAATTAAAAAAGACATTGAGACTGCTAGGAAGATATTATCTCAATTTTCTATTGCTTAGCCTTGTTTTAAACCTGTCTTCTAGCTGGGCTATAATACGTCCCTCAGCAGTAGCAGGGAAATGGTATAGAGAAGACCCCAAGGCACTTAAAGCCCAGATAGAGACTTTTCTAAAAGACGCAAAATTGCCTTCCTTACCATCAAAGATTAATGCCCTGATTGTCCCCCATGCAGGCTATCGGTTTTCTGGCCCGACTGCAGCTTATGCTTATAAGGCCATTGCCGGGCGAGACTATAATCGGGTGGTGATTCTGGCCCCTTCTCATTATGCACATTTTTATGGAGTATCTACTTTAGATGTAGTTGCTTATGAAACGCCATTAGGACAAGTGCCCGTGGATAGGAAAGTAGTGAAGGCATTACTAAAAAATCCTTTATTTAAAGAACACACCATGGCCCATTTAAGGGAACACGCCATTGAGGCCCAATTGCCCTTTTTACAAATAGTTTTAAAGGATTTTAAAATAGTTCCCATTTTGATTAGTGAGGTAAAGGATGAAGATGTTTTTATTCTGGCAGATTTTTTAAAAAAAGTCTTGGGCAAAGATATAAAAAATACCTTGTTTATTGCCAGCTCTGATTTTACCCACTTTGGTCCTATGTATGGTTATGTGCCTTTTAAAGAAAATATTTCAGAAAAAATCAAAAAAATGGATATGGAGGCAGTTGAGTTTATTAAAAAGGGTGATTCCAAAGGATTGTTAGATTATTACCATAAAACAAAAATCACTATTTGTGGCATTTATCCCATCGCTATTACTATTTCTTCTTTAGCTAAACAGCCTAAGGGATTTCTTTTACATTATACGACTTCTGGAGAGATATTAGGCAATTACAGTAACTCTGTGAGTTATGTAGCCATGCTTTTAGATGAGCCTGGATTGAATCAGAATGAAAGGGAAAACTTGTTAAAATTGGCCCGATTTACTTTAAAATATTACTTTAATCATGGTCATCCTCCTGCAGTTGAGGAAATTCCCATAAAAGTTTCTCCTGTCTTAAAAGAGAAAAAAGGGGCATTTGTTACCTTAAAAAAACACGGAGAATTGAGAGGATGCATTGGATTCATAAGACCCATTTTCCCTCTTTATAAAACCGTCATGCAAGCAAGTCTTCAGGCAGCCTTTGCTGACCCCCGTTTTTTACCTTTACGTCAGGAGGAATTGAAAGAAATAGACATTGAGATTTCTGTGTTGGGGCCCATTATTCCTGTAAAAAAAGTTGAAGAGATAAGAGTTGGTCGTGATGGACTTATCATTAAAAAAGATGGTCAACAGGGACTACTTTTACCTCAGGTGGCAACTGAATTTAATCTGGATCGGCTAAAATTTTTAGAGTTGACTTGTAAAAAAGCAGGTCTTTCTCCCTCGGCCTGGAAAAAAGGGGCATCTATTTACCGCTTTACAGCAGAGGTGTTTGGAGAGAAGAAACATTAAACGGGAGTTTTGGGCTGGCGGCTTAGTTGACAATCCCTTTTTTTTATGCTATTTTCACCTACGTTTTATTGAGAAAGGGTAAAAATGCAACAATTGAAGGGTGGTTTTTATTATTTTAGCTATTTTGATTTGGGTCTGCCCACTGTTTCATAACCAAGGCCCAATTGCGATAATGGCCGTGGGCAGACCAGTGCCCACGGCTGAAAGGAAAGCCGTGGAGAGAACCTTCACGGCTTTTTTATTATTTATAAAATAGGAGGTTAAAAGATGGGAATGGAATTAGCAGGCAAGCAAATCGGCAAAAGGATCAGGCTAGAGCGAATCTTCGATCGGGAGACAGGTAAAACCGTAATTATTCCAATGGATCATGGGGTTACAGTGGGTCCTATTCCGGGTTTGACTGATATGAAAGAGATTATCAACCAGGTGGCCCTAGGAGGTGCCAATGCCATTGTCATCCACAAAGGGATTGTCACTGCTGGACATAGAGGGGGTGGTCCTGATGTGGGTCTTATCATTCACCTTTCAGGTAGCACTTCTTTATCTCCCTTCCCAAATACAAAAACTCTAGTTTGCACAGTAGAGGAGGCTATAAAACTAGGTGCAGATGCAGTTTCTATCCATGTTAACTTGGGAGATGAAAATGAAAGGGAAATGCTGAGAGATTTTGGAGAGGTTTCTAAAAAGGCCTTAGATTGGGGGATGCCTTTATTGGCTATGGTTTATCCTAGGGGACCAAAGATTAAAGATAGTTATGACCCTGATACCATTGCTCATTGTGCCAGATTAGGAGCTGAGTTAGGAGCAGATGTGGTAAAAGTGTCTTATACCGGATCAGAGGAAACTTTCAGAAAGGTAGTAGAAGGTTGCCCAGTGCCTGTAGTGATTGCTGGTGGTCCAAAAATGAATTCGGATAGAGAGGTAATAGAAATGGTCAAAGGGGCAATAGAAGCTGGAGGTGCAGGTGTTTCTATTGGAAGGAATGCCTTTCAACATGCAAATCCCACCAAAATAGTAAGGGCTATTGCTCAAGTGGTCCATAAAAATGTCAGTGTAGAAGAAGCCTTAAAAGAATTGGAGGGTTAAAATGAAACAGGTTTGGGTAAAGGTAATACCATGGCAAAAAAAATTGGTAACCACGGCCATTGAAGGTGGGGCCGATGCCATTTTGGTAGAGAAAGGTAAAACAGAGGCGGTTCATGCCTTAGGCCGCATCAAAACCATAGCCCCAGACGGTGACTTGAAGATAGATAAAGACGTCATCTTTGCAGAAATAAAAAGCAAGGAAGACGAAGAAAGGGTTTTAAAACTTACCAAAACAGCTATAGTGGTAGTTACAGCCAAGGACTGGAAGATTATTCCTTTAGAAAATCTGGTTGCCCAAACAAATAACTTATTTGCTGAAGCTGCTACAGTGGAAGAAGCAAAAACATTATTAGGCGTATTAGAAAAAGGAGTAGATGGTATTTTAGTAAACACTACTAATATCAATGAATTAAAAAAGATACTGGATTTGGTGAAAAAATGGTCAGAGAAATTAGAGCTTTATTCAGGAAAGGTAACCCTTATTAAACCCTTAGGAATGGGATATAGAGTATGTGTGGATACCTGCGATTTAATGGAAATAGGTGAAGGGATGTTGATAGGTAATAGTAGTGCAAGCATGTTTTTGGTTCATGCGGAGAATATAGAAAATCCTTATGTGAGTCCCAGGCCATTTAGGGTCAATGCAGGCCCAGTGCATGCTTATATTAAGGTTCCAGGGAATAAGACAAAATACTTATCTGAATTAAAGGCCGGAGATGAAGTATTGATTGTCAATGCTAAAGGGGAAACCAGGACAGGGATTGTAGGCCGAGTAAAAGTAGAAAGACGTCCCTTGCTCTTGGTAGAGGCAGAGGTAGATGGTCAGAAGGTGAGCACCATTTTACAAAATGCAGAGACTATCCGCTTGACTACACCAAAAGGCAAACCTATCTCTGTAGTCCAGTTGAAGCCTGGAGATGAAGTAGTGGTGGCTATGGAAAAGGGAGGGAGACATTTTGGCCATAAGATAGAAGAAACTATTATGGAAAAATGATGCCTATTGATGCAGAAACCAGTTTATATGGTATTATTGGCCATCCTGTAAGGCATAGCTTAAGCCCGATTATTCAAAATTTGGCCTTTACTTCCTATAATATAAATGCTGTTTATCTGGCCTTTGAGGTAACTGAGCTTTCTGGGGCCATAAAAGGGGTGAAGGCCTTAGGCATAAAGGGCTTGAGTGTAACTATTCCCCACAAGATAAATATTATGTCTTTTTTGGATGAAATAGATATAATGGCTCAAAAAATTGGAGCTATAAATACAGTAGTAAATAGAGATGGCTATTTATTGGGATTTAATACCGATTGGTTAGGGGCCTTACTTAGTCTAAAAGAAAAAACAGAGATAAAGGGGAAAAGATTTGTTATTTTGGGTGCCGGTGGAGCAGCTAGGGCCATTGCCTTTGGGTTAAAAAAAGAAGGGGCAGAAATAATTATCGTTAATCGCACTTATGAAAAAGGCTGTGCTTTGGCCAAAGAGATAAATGCCCATGCCTTCCCTTGGGAAAAATTACCTGCGCTAGCTGGTGATGTGCTCATTAATACTACTCCCATAGGAATGTGGCCAGAGATAGATACTTCTCCAGTGGATGAAAAGGTATTAGCCAAATTTGAGCTAGTGATGGATACGGTATACAGACCATTAAAGACAAAACTTCTACAAATAGCGGAAAACCTAGGCTGTAATACCATTGGCGGATTAAAAATGCTCATTTATCAAGGGGCAGAACAATTCCGTTTGTGGACAAAAAAAGAACCGCCAGTAGAAAAAATGTTGAAAGTGGCTGAAAAATTTTTGGAAAAGGAAAATTGAAAAAGCTAATCACTCCTATCTCAAATCACCTAAAACTTACCATCACTGTTCCTGGCTCGAAGAGCCTTACCCATCGGGCATTGATTACGGCTGCTTTGGCCAAAGGCCATTCTACTCTGGAAAACATTCTTTTGGCAGAAGATACCCTTTTGACCACAGAGGCCTTAAGACAGATGGGTGTGAAGATAGATATTTCTAATACCCAGGCTGTGGTGCAAGGGATAGAGAAAAAATTAATTCCTCCTAAAAGACCTGTTTATTTAGGTAATTCAGGCACTTCTATGCGTCTTTTGACTGCCATCTGTGCTATAGGTCAGGGGCGTTTTGTCCTTACAGGAAATGAAAGGATGCAGCAAAGGCCAATTCAACCTTTATTGGATGCCTTAAATCAATGGGGAGTAAAGGCATATAGTGAAAGGCAAAATGGATGTCCGCCTGTGGTTATTGAAACTCAAGGTTTAAATGGCGGTAAGACAGAGATAGACCCTACCATAAGCAGTCAGTTTCTCTCTGGTCTTCTTTTGGCTGCTCCTTATGGGAGAAGAGATAGTGTGATTGAGGTAAAAGGCAAGATTGCCTCGCTTCCTTATGTGGACTTAACCATAGATGTAATGGAAAAATTCGGTATTTCTGTAAAGAATTTGAATTATAAATGTTTTGAAGTAAAAAAAGGTCATTATCAGGCCTGCCAATATACCATTGAAGGTGATTGCTCAACTGCTTCTTATTTTTGGGCGGCAGCTGCTATTTTAAAAGGTGAGGTTACTGTAAGACCCATTGCTCAAACCTCCAAACAGGCAGATATTGGATTTGTTAATGTATTGAAAAAAATGGGATGTCAAATAATTCCCCAGGGAGATGGTATTAAGGTAATCGGTAGAAATAATTTAAGGGGTATTACAGTGGATATGAATAAAATGCCAGATGTAGTGCCTACTCTAGCGGTGGTGGCGGCCTTTGCTAAAGGAGAAACAGTGATTAATAATGTAGGACATTTAAGGGTTAAGGAGTGTGATAGGCTACAGGCCGTGGCTACTGAATTAAAAAAGATGGGCATTGAGGTAAAAGAAAAAAAAGATGGTCTTATTATCAAAGGCGGTCAACCGCAAGGGGCTGAGATTGAGACTTATAATGACCATCGTATCGCTATGAGCTTTGCCATAGCCGGGTTAAAAGTGCCTGGGATAATAATTAGAAATCCTGATTGTGTAAAAAAATCCTTTCCGGGATTTTGGGAAACAGGTCTATTTAAATGAGTAAAAAACAGATAAAAAACCTTCACCAGAAATTGCAACAAGAAATAACTAAACTTAAAAAGACATTTGAGGAAGATGTCTGTCCAACTTTTGTTCCTGCCCCACCAGAACTTACCAGAAATTTTAATCATTACTTAGAAGAGGCAAAACGTATTTGTCCTGAACATGAAGGAATTCAGTTATTGGATCCCCTAAATGAAAAAGGATGTAAAATGGGGCAGGTTTTAAGAGCAAGCATAGCCCTATCTGAATTTTTATCTGAATGCCAAACTAATGCCAATTGCTCAGGCCCCACGAGGGAAAATTAAATAAAAAATTGTTTTTTTCAATAGAAGCCAAAATTCGCGATTGATTTTTTATTCTAACGTCTCTGCCCCGAACGGCAGGTGGGCCTGCCCGCAGGCAGGCGGGTTTTCTTTTCCTCCCATTGACAGAAGGAAAGGAATACTCTATATCCTTTTTAAATAGCTTATTAAATTAAGAAATTCCATGTCTCCTTTGGTAAAACTTGATTCTATTTTGTCTTCTATTGAAAAGGAAATAGATGTGCATTTAAAGGCACAAACACCTTTGGCTAAAACCATCAGTCAATATATTTTAAAAAGTGGAGGCAAAAAGTTAAGGCCATTATTATTTGTGCTTTCTGCCCGGCTGTGTGGTTGTGAAACTGGGGAAGAAATAAAATTATCTCCTATTTTTGAATACCTCCATGTAGCTACCCTTTTACATGATGATGTGATTGATGGAGCCAAGACACGTAGAGGAAAACCGGCCTCTCATGAGGTTTGGGGTAAGACAGTAGCTATTTTAACTGGTGATTTTTTGTTAGCCAGGGCCTTGGAATTAGCCGCCTCTTCTGGAAATCTGCGAATAGTAGAAATGCTCTCTAAAACAGTATCTATTCTAGCTCAGGGGGAAATTTTGGAATTTGCTAAAACAGGTAGCCTTGACTTAAGAGAAGAAGAATATTTTGAAATTATTGATGGCAAGACAGCCGCTTTAATTGCCCGTGCCTGCCATTTAGGAGGAGTTCTAGCTGGGGCAAGTGAGGAGCAAGAAAATGCCCTTTATGCTTATGGTCATAATCTGGGGCTAGCCTTTCAAATTGTAGACGATATTTTGGATTATATTGGTAGTGAAAAGGAGTTTGGTAAACCTATTGGCCAAGATATAAGAGAAGGTAAGGTCACTTTACCCTTTATTTATGCCTTACAAAATGCCAATCCTGATGAAAAAGATATGATTGAATCTTTTTTTAATAAAAGACAACAAAAAGACATTGAGAATATAGTCTCTTTTGTGAAGAATAAAGGAGGAATCACTTTGGCTAAAAATAAGGCACAAATTTTTATTTCTAAAGCAAAAACAGCTCTGTCTATTTTTCCGCCTCATTACATAAGAGAAAGTTTATTTCAATTGGCCGATTTTATAGGCAAACGGAATTATTGACTATGTCAAATTCTCTATTTCTCCTCTGGTTGCAATTCTTTATATGTAGTATTTTTATTTTCATTGCTGGTACTCGGCTTTCGCTTAATGCCGACATCATTGCGGAAAAAATGGGGCTAAGTAAAAGCTGGATTGGTATTTTACTATTAGCTCCTATAACATCTGGCCCTGAAGCGTTTAATGGCTTGAGTGCTGTTTTATGGGTAAAGGCCCCTGATATTGCCATAGGTGGAATTTTAGGGAGTTGTGTTTGCAACTTATTTATTTTAGCCCTTTTGGGCCTTACAATCGGTTTAGGTTTATCACTTGTCCAAATAAAAAACAATCATTTCCTATCTATTAGTTTTGGAATACTCATGCTTGCCGTGGCAGGTGTAAATATCTTATTAGGTCAACACCTTGCCTTTGGTTGGATAAGTGGGGGTAGTTTAATCTTATTTTTTCTTTATCCATTAGCTATGTTTTTTATTTATAAAGCAGAAAGGCTAATAGAGCAAAAAAAACTGAATGAAAATTATAGAGATATTTCATTATCTCATGCCTTTAAAAATTTTGCACTCAATGCATTTATTATCTTAATAGCAGCTACTTGGTTACCAAAAGTAGGAAATGATTTAGCTGTTGCCACGAGTCTGGGTCAGACCTTTGTAGGAAGTATATTTATTGCCATTTCTACTTCTCTTCCAGAAGCAGTGGTTTCTTTTTCTGCCTTTAAATTTAGTATAGATATGGCTATAGGCAATATCTTGGGTAGTAATATTACTGACTTATTTTTCCTTCCTATATACGATGTAATTTTTTTAAAAGGGCCAATTTTTGCCTTTTCCCATCAAAATCAACTGCTAAATGTCATTTCTGCCATTATCATGACTGCAATCTTTGGTTTGATGTTGAAATTCCAAAAACCATTACTGGTTATTTTAGGCAATTTAACTATGATTTTAATCTATTTTTTAAATTTGAGTATCCTTTATTATCTGCGTTAAGTCTTTAAAATAATACCTCAAAGGCCTTTTCTATTTTGTGGATTCCAATAGTTGGCAAAGGGGTTTTTTTTAGATGTTTTAAGTTGCTCTGAGGGATTATGCATTGTTTAAACCCCATCTTTTCTGCTTCTATCAAACGAATTTCTGCCTGAGTAATAGCTCTAACTTCTCCAGTGAGACCTACTTCACCCAGTAAAACCCATTGAGGTGGAATGGGTTTATTTAAGAAACTAGAAGCAATAGCAGTTACTATACCCAAATCTGCAGCAGGTTCTTCTATCTTTACTCCCCCAGCTACATTAAAAAAGATATCTTGTTGTCCTAAGTTAAGGCCTACTTTTTTTTCTAAAATGGCCACCAGTAGATTAAGCCGGTATGGGTCAACTCCAATGCTTGTCCGCCTAGGCATGGCCAGGAAGCTGGGACTGGTTAAGGCCTGTAATTCTATTAAAATAGGACGGCTACCTTCTAAAATGGGCACTATCACAGAACCAGAGGTGTTTACAGGGCGCTCAGCCAGGAAAAGCTCTGAAGGATTGTTCACTTCTACTAATCCATATTCTTGCATTTCAAAAACTCCTATCTCATTAGTAGAACCAAAACGGTTTTTTACCGCACATAAAATACGATGGGGATGGCCTTTTTCTCCCTCAAAATAAAGCACAGTATCTACCATGTGCTCCAACATCCTTGGGCCAGCAATAGCACCCTCCTTGGTTACATGACCTACAATAAAAATAGAAATATTCCTATTTTTAGCCAAACGCACTAATTTTCCAGTAACTTCTCTCACCTGAGAAACACTCCCTGGAGCAGAGGTCAACGCCGTAGTAAACATAGTTTGAATGGAATCAATTACTACAATTTGAACATCTATTTTTTCTATACTGCTTAAGATATGTTCTAAGGCGGTTTCAGTAAGCAAATAGAGCCTTGGATGTTCAACATGCAGACGCTCCGCCCTGAGTTTAATTTGAGTAGCAGACTCTTCACCTGAAACATAAAGAGTATTTAATCCCTGCTTAGTGAGGTTAAATAAGGCTTGAAGGGTAAGGGTTGACTTTCCAATACCTGGTGCACCACCAATTAAGACCACTGACCCTGGGACTAATCCTCCTCCTAATACCCGGTCTAATTCTAACAGGCCTGTTTTTAACCGAGGTAATTTTAGAGAATCTATCTGGGTAATAGGAATAGGGGTGGAAGGCGTATCTAGAGAAGTGGAAGAAGGTTTTAAAGAAGAAATTTCTTCCACAAAGGTATTCCACCCCCCACAATCAGGACATTTACCCAACCATTTGGGAGAGCAATATCCACACTCCTGGCAAATAAATTGCACTTTTGCTTCTTTAGCCATTTCTTAGAACATCCCTCTAAATATAAAAACACATTTCTCAAAAAACACAATACATACAAAAACACAATTTGATATGTCCTATCTGAGACAAATTTTAGCTCAACTTTGACACCTAAAAGTCAAAACTTACTTATATTTGGGCATTTTTCACCTATAAACTCAGACGTACCCACTACATTACCCCTGGCATATTTGTTATAGATGTGTCCTGAAGAAAGGAAGTCAGAAACGATGGATGAGATTGTAAAAGAAGTTTTTTGTGTTATTCCTAAAATTAAAAATTTTTCTTGTGATTATTGAGTGCTTATAGTAAAAATATTTAAATGAAGAATTTAAATCATTGGCAAAAATTTTATGAATGGGAAGAAAAATATAACAAAAAAGTTTTTTCTACACCAAAAGAAAGGATGAATGCTTATATTTCTCTTTATGATTTGGTCTTTTCTTTGAAGTCTCCTTCTTTAAAAGTTTTTAAAAACGATGTTCATGTTAAGTATTTTACGGAATTAAAAAGAAAGCTTGGCTATTTTAATGTTTAAGACTGCTTTAAAAGAATTTATCACTTGTTTAGAAAGGGCAAAAATTGATTATATGGTGATGGGTGGATTGGCAGTTGCTTATTATGGTGAAGTGCGATTGACGCAAGATATAGATGTGACAGTTAATCTTATGCCAAATGAAGTAGAAAAATTACTTTTAGCAGTAAAAGAAAAATTTTTTCCTTTAGTAGAAGATGTGAATAGTTTTGTTAAAGAAACATGGGTCTTACCGCTTAGACATAAATTTGTTGAGGTGAGAGTAGATGTGGTTTTTGCAGGAACTTTTTTAGAAAAGAAAGCTATTTTAGAGGCCAGATTGGTTGATTTTGGAGAAATTAGAATAAAGTTTATCCCTGTTGAATATTTAATCATTCAAAAAATCCTTGCTGGTCGCCCAAGAGACTTGGAAGATGTAAAGGGAATCCTTAAACACCAAAGAGATTTAAATTGCCAAAAAATTACTGAGATTTTAGATAAAATATCTCAAGAATTAGGAGAAACAAAATGGCTAAAACTATGGAATTCATTGAAGGAATTAACTGATTATGCGTGATGCGTTTGATTATCTCATGGCCTATGGGCTGTGTGTTTTAAATAAAGAAAGGGCTAAGGAACAAGGAGAAAAGAAGGGGGAAATTGTTTAATCACGCTAATTTTAGCAATATCAATCCAATAATAATTAAAATTGAGGCCATGGTGCGGCTAAAACCATGAGATTCCTTGAAAAATAAGATACCTAACCACACACCTATAAGGATTCCTCCTCTCCTAACTGCAACTGCATAGCTAATAGGACAGATTTTTATCCCATAACGAAAAAAGACAAATGAACCAGAAAGCATCAATCCCCCAATTAAAATTTGGATGGGATATTTTTTTATTTCTCCCAATATTATATTTTTAGGGAAACGAATCCATGCCCATATACCAAGGAAAAACAGCATAAACATAATCATAAGGGTTATATAATGGATTAGAAGGGATTGAGGTATTAAATCTACACCTGCTTTATCTAAGACAGCACCCATTGAAGCAAAAAAAGATGCACTTAATGCCCAAAGGGCCGCTTTTTTGTTTTTCTTATTTGTTTTTTCCTCTGAATAAGGGCTAAAGTGAATTAGACATGCTCCCAAGGTTGTGAGCAAGATGCCTATTATCCCTAAAAAACTTAATCCTTCATGCAGAAAACAGACTGCCCAAATTGGAACAAAAAGAGGAGTTAAATTGCTTAATGGATAGACTACTGAGAGATCGCCTTTTTGATAGGCCTTAGCAGTGCAAAGTTGATAAAAACTGAACATAAAACCTGCACTAAGGCAAGCGAGTGTAGATTTGGTGGGCATTGCCTCCCATCCTGAAAAGTGAAAAATGCTAATGGGCGAGGACACTAAAAAAGCACTAGTAAACATCCACCAGATATATATTTGTTTATTTTTGCTGTTTTTTACCCAGAAATTCCAGCCTACATGAAATAAAGCAGATATAAACACCAGAAATAAGGCTTCAAAACTCATGGTAAGTAAATATTACATAATTA
>Ga0190306_1000166_pt1 | contig 25316 bp, 20 predicted proteins | sample 48700734_MG_FD_161657 | JGI IMG/M metagenome (GOLD analysis project Ga0190306, IMG submission 161657) | Hydrothermal vent sediment bacterial communities from Southern Trench, Guaymas Basin, Mexico - 4870-07-3-4_MG | ecosystem: Environmental > Aquatic > Marine > Hydrothermal vents > Sediment ... | reverse complement strand
TATTATTGGTAAAAACTGCGAAGATATTCTTCGCAGTTTATTTGAGGTTAATCCATATTATTATATAATGAGTCCAGGAGGTAAAACAGAAAGATAAGAGGATTAAGGTGTAAAACTTACCCAAATATTAGATAAGTTCGAATTTGTTTTGTGTATTCCCAAAGAAAACACGATTATAACCCCAGATAAGATGCAATAACCTGGGGATTTTTTGCAAGCTCCTCGGCAGAATCTTCTATAACAATATTACCATTCTCAAGGACGTAGCCTCTGTCAATTGATCTTAAACTTTCACGTACATTTTGCTCAGTTACTAAAATTGACAGAACTTTTTTTAATTCACCAAGTTTATCGAAAAGCTCTGTTACAATGGAAGGCTGAAGTCCCAAAGTAGGTTCATCCAGAATAAGAAGTTCCGGATTTGCCATAAGGGCACGTCCAATTGCAAGCATACGCTGTTGTCCTCCGCTCATAGTTGCAGCCATTTGAGCACTTCTTTCCCTAAGTATGGGAAACATCTGAAAAACAAAATCCAAACGTTCTTCCAACATATCCTTTGCCCGTGGAATAAACACTCCGCCTAGTTCCAGATTATCCCTGACACTCATCCAGGGGAAAAGCTCTCTTTCCTGAGGAACCATAGCAATCCCTTTCCGCGCAATTTCATGGGTCTTACTCTTTGTAATATCCTCTTCATTGTAGGTAATTTTTCCGGATTGTACTGGAAGCAAACCCATGAGTGCATTTATAAGAGTTGTCTTTCCTGCACCGTTTGGACCAAAAATACCGACAGATTCATTTTTTATAGTCATTGAAACATCATTAATAACTCTAAGCTTTCCATAGGAACAGCTAATTGATTCAAGTTTAAGCATAGTTACCACCTCCAAGATAAGCAGCAATAACATCCGGGTTTTTCATAACTGCTTTAAAAGATCCGTCCGCAAGAATAGCTCCGTTTTCCAATACAACAACCCTGTCTGCCAGTTCCTTTATAACGCCCATTACATGTTCTACAATACCTATTGCTATAGTCTTCTCTTTTGCTAGCTTTTTTATTAATCCTATCAACTCTTTTAACTCATCACTGTTCAGACCAGCCATTACCTCATCCAAAAATAAAACACCAGGATTAGTTGCTAATGCCTGGGCTATTTCCATCTTCTTTATCTCCAGTATAGTTAACTGCGAAACTGATCTGTTCCATCTCTCCAAATCCAAAGATTTACACAGGATTTCTGATTTCTCTTTCGCTACTTTTTTTGAAAAACCCTGACTGAATATAAATCCAATCATTATATTTTCAATAGTTGATAAATCCTCCAGGGGATGAATTAACTGAAAGGTTCTACCAACTCCCAATTGGGTACGTTTATGGGCAGGCATTGTTGTTATATCAACACCATCCATAAGAATCTGCCCGGATGTGGGATAGAAAATTCCGGATACCAGATTTATAAGTGTTGTTTTACCTGCACCGTTAGGGCCAATAATTCCTACAATTTCATCTCCGCCGAAGGATAAATCTACATTATTCACAGCTACAAGCCCGGCAAATCTTTTTGTTAAATTTCGAATTTCAAGATTACTCATTGAATTGATCCACCTTTCTAAATGTATTACTGCACATTCCGACAATTCCATTCGGCATAAAAAGAATAACTATAACTATTATCAATCCATAAACAACAAGATGGCCATAGGGAATATATAATTTAAGATATTCCGAAATAACTCCCAGAACAATGGCACCAACAACAGGTCCGGCTGTAGTGTAAATACCCCCAAGCAAAGCCATTGCTATTGGGAGAAGAATAAAATCACCGCTAAAACTACTCTCCGGGGTTACAAAACCAAAAGATTGTGAATACAGCCCCCCCGCAAGTCCCTGCATACCCGCAGTAATTGTAAAAACAATAAGAAGATATTTAAAAATATCTATTCCGCGTACTTTGGCTGTAATCTCATTATCCCTTATTGTTGTAAGAGCTAAATGAAACTTTGATTTATCGAAAAAATAGGAAAGACCAATAGAAAAGAAAGCTCCCGCTAAAAACAACCAGTAGGTAAAATATCCATTACCATCAAATATTACACTGGAAAGAATTAATCCGTGAGCCCCTCCGGCAAAATTGGGTAAATTATGGATAATTACTCTAAAAATCTCTCCCAAAGCCAGGGTAGTAATGGCAAAATACATTGCTCTTAATCTTAAAATAATCATACCCATAGCTGCTGCCAGAATGGCAGTTATTATTCCTCCAACAATGATTGTTAAAAGAGGGGGTATCCCCAACCTGAGAGATAATAATACTGATGCATAAGCTCCAATACCAAAAAATCCTGCAAGACCAAAAGAAATCTGTCCTGTTTTTAGCAGTATATTCCAACTTAGAGCAAGAATCATATAAATAATTATAGTTTTTGCTATGGATTGTTGATATGGTCCCGCAAATAAAGGAAAAGTAATGGATAACAATACTACTATTGCTGGAAGAATTATTCTTGTTAATATTTTCATATTTGTTTTCCTCTGTGTGATCTAATCAGGATTACAATGATTATAAAAGCAAAGAAAACAATATTTGACCATCCTCCATATCCTTTAAAGGATAAAAGGAATGTCTCTGCAACCCCAAGTATTAGACTGGCAAAAAGAACACCCGGGAGATTACCTATACCGGCCATTGCCACAAGCGCAAATGATTTCATGGTATAAGGACCACCTACAAGGGGAAATATTGACTGCTTTGTCAGATATAATGATCCCATAATACCCACAAGTGCCGTAGACAGGCTAAAAATGATCAAATAGATTTTATCAACATCTATACCTACAATTTCTGCCCCTTTGGGATTCTGTCCAACAGCCTGAGCCGCCTTTCCTACTCTTGTTTTTCTTAAGAAAAATAATAAACCACCAAGTATTATCAATGCAGCAACTGGAAATATAAAATCATATACACCAAAAGTAAGTTTACCAAAAGTTAGGGAAGTTGAGACATAATCCACTGAAAGAGTACGAGGTTGGGAGGTAGCTATAAGATTGACACTCTGCCCAAATACCATTGCCAGTCCAAAAGTAAGGATTAGTTGATTAAGTTCCGGTGCCTTCAAGGTATGTTTAATAGTAACTTTATAAACTACCATTCCAAGAAGAAACATAACAGCTGATACTGGAAGCATAGCAACAAGAGGATCCATTCCAAAGGTGCTGCATACAAAATATGTCAGGTAAGCCCCAATCATGAGAAGCTCGCCATGGGCAAGATTTACAATATGAACAATACCCAGAACAAGAGCCATAGGAAGAGCAATAGCAGCATATAAACCTGCTCTTTGAATACCATATATAAGAATTGTAGGCCGCCATAAAATAATTAATAGAGCGAATATAATAATACCGCCAAGTAAAATTAAGCGTTTAGCTTTTGTCATTATTAACCTCATTAGACATGACCGGATTAAATTAATCCGGCCATTATTTTATCCTATAAAAAATAATACTCTAAATTTATCTGTTGTCCCATCCAGGAAAAGGGTAAACAGGAGAAGCAGTACTAAAATCAAAAGGCCATATAATTTCCTGTCTTCCATTTTGCCATTGAAGGATTTTCTGCCCCTCTATCCCCTGATGTTTAATAATTTTGGAAGGTTTAAAAGTAATAGTTTCACCAAGTGCGGATTTATATTCAGACTGTTCCATTGCTTTGATAAGAGCTGCAGTATCCATAGATCCTGCACGTTCTATAGCGTCCTTAATTAGATAAACTGCAGAATAGCTAAGAGGAGCAAAATAGGTAGCAGGTTTTGTACCATATTTTGCAACAAAACCATCATAAAACTTTTTACTAACAGGATTGATACTATTCATAGAAGGTGCCCACATTCCATACAGAAAAACATCTTCTGCAAGTGGTGAGTTCCCAAAGTCAGCAGGCCATCCGGGAGGAGCTCCTACGTATAATGCAGGTTCAAAACCGACAGCTTTCGATTGCTGCAGGAGAGGAAGTGCATCTGCACCGTATCCTGCCCAGAGAAAAATATCAGGATTACTCTCTTTTGCATGCTGAAGGACTGCTTTATAATCACCACCACCAGCAGCCGCACTCTTAAAAGATTCTCCATCAAATTTACCCATTTCACTAAAAAGGACTTTGGAAGCTTCAAAGGAAGCAGAACCAAAGGCTCCTTCTTCATAGGCAAGAAACCATTTATCCACCTTAATTTCTGAATATTTGTTAACAATTGCTTTCCAACCATCAACATAACTGCCACCCTGCTCATAATCCCATGGATGTAAATGGAAATACCAATCAGCATCTTCTCCAATAGCTTCTTCTGCAAGATGTGAAGCAGCCCCTGTCCATACAGTTAATTTCTTATACTTTTTAAGGATTGGAATCTGTCCAAGGTGAACACTGCTTGCCATACCTCCAAGGAAAATATCAACATTTTCCACTGTTGCAAGTCTTTCAATTGCTGCTGCTCCCTTTTCGGGTTTAAACTCGCTATCGAGAATAATTAGCTCCAAAGGTCTTCCAAGCACTCCACCGGCAGCGTTAATTTCATCAACAGCCTGCTGAGCAGCTTCACTACCTTGTTTTCCTGTAATATCAGAGAGAGGCCACACTCCCCCAAGTTTAATTGGCTTATCTTTACCAGTCTCTCCCTGTCCGGCAGCAAAAACCGATACTGTACTTACAGATATTAATGCAAGTAAAAGTACCAAAACTACTAATTTCTTCATCTCTTCCTCCTAAAATATTATATGAGCATACACTCATTTACATGCAATCAAAAAATTTTCAACTATTTGTATAAACACATCCGGGGCTTCCACAATAATGGAATGACCAACGTCCTTGATGTATTTATATTCCCCATCTGGAAATGAATCCGATACGGCTTTACCCATTTCCCTGGTAATAAGAATGTCTTTTCCTCCTACAACAACCAAAACAGGTTGTTTGAAATCTGCGACCCTATCAGAATAGTTGAAGGATTCAAGACTTAGTGAATGTCCTATAAAAGCAGCTCCCTTCATCTTAAATGCATCTTCTGTTAAATCATCCAAAAAAAGATCATCATCCATCCCCGGAGTTACAGATTTTAAAGCAGTCTTAAGCAATTGTTTATCTGTTCGATATTTTTCTATATAAGGATAATGCTCCTTAGGAGTTACCAGTCCCTCCAGAGGTGGAGGATCAATAAGGATCAGACTGGATACCAAATCAGGATAACGAACAGCAAAAGAGACAGCCACTGCCCCTCCAAGGGAGTGCCCAACAACCACTGCATTGTCTTTATTACTTTCTTTTAGAATCTTTTTTAAAAAGTGTGCAGTAAAATCAGCATATGAATCTATATCCATTGATTCTATTGAATCGGAATTAGCAAAATTGGGCATATCCAGTGCAACTGTTTTATATCCAGTAACATTCATAACCTTTTTAAACCAAAGACTGGACCCCAAATTACCATGAATGTAGAGTAAAACAGGATCTTCCCTTTCACCTTCCAGAACATAAAATATTCGCTTTCCATCTACCTCAAGAATCATAGGGTCCCCACTTTACAACAGTAGAGGCCCATACAAATCCAAGACCGGCTCCTACCATAACTATATTGTTTCCATCTTTTATTTTGCCCTTTCGTATTCCCTCTTCAATGGAAATTATCTGATCGTTCTGTCCTATATGTCCATAATGATCAAGATAAGTTGTTTGTTCTGGAGAGAGCCCCAACTCTCCAAGGATTGCTGTATGGGCTGATTTTTTAAAATGGAGAATAGCAAGATAATCTATATCTGCAACTGTAAGATCGGAATCAGATAAGGATTCTTTAATAACTGCATAAAAATTATCCATTGTTTTTTCTGATAATTTCTGTTTAAAACTCTTTTCATCTTTAACTTTAAAATATAATGATTTTAGATCCTGCTCTTCAGGAGGCCATTTTGAAGAACCGAGAACAGGTATAATGCAATCCTCAGAAAAGGAGCCGTCACCCCGGAAGGAAGAGGAAAGAACAACATTCCTATTGTATCCCTTCTCCAGCAGCACCGCTGCTCCTCCGGCTCCAATATCAAGCATAAAATGAGTACTTGGTTCTTCCAGATTTATTAAATCAAGATTTCTGTATCCGCTGACAAGTAGTACCCTGTTCAGTCTCTTCCTGGCAAGCATCATTGACTTTGCTACATCCAAACCTGCCATCATTGAGCCGCACATAGCTTCCATATCAAAAGACCATGCATTGGATGCCCCTATTTCATAAGCAACCTTCATACCCGCCAGCCAGTTAGGATAATCCTTATGCTGAGCACCATTCCATATAACAAGGTCAATATCTGAGGAGGAAACACCTGCCTCTTTCAATGCTTTAAGTGCCGCCTGAACAGCCATGTAGCTGGAAGTATCCTTTTCCCCCGGAACCGGTTTCTCCACTACACCAAATTTTTCAACTATTATATTTTCCGGTATTTTTGTTATTTCAGCCAATTCCCGGGACGTCATTTTTTTATTAGGTATATACGTTCCTATTCCCCGGATGCCAACGACACTATTCATCATTTCCCTCTGTAAAATAATTAAGTTATGAATCACTTCTCAATTACTATAAGCTAACAACAAAGGATCTGTCAAGAAAAATAATAAAAATTATTATTTTTTGTTGCACAATACTATTTCATGATGTATACTTTACTGTATTAGTGAATCACCTCTCATTATATTTGGAGTAGATGGATGAAAAATATTAGTATAAAAGGTGTTGGAATCTATGTTCCAGGCAAACCTATCAGCAATAGAGAACTCAAAGCACTTGCAAATATTGATTTTAATTCTGACAAGATAGAAAATAAGCTTGGAATAAAAACCAGATATATTGCAAAACTACGAAATATTAATGAATCAAGTGCTGATTTTGCTGAAAAATCCACCAGAGCTGCCATAGCAGATGCAGGACTAAAACCAAAAGACATAGACCTCTTTATAGTTGCTACCGATACCCCTGAGTACATATCTCCGGGAACTTCTGTATTGATACAGGGAAGAATACAGGAAAAAGAAACAAGTGCAATGGCCTTCGACATCAATGCCAGTTGTGCAGGCTTTGTTACCGCATTTGACATCGGAGCACGAATTTTGGCCTCCAACCCCTCTATGAAAAACGCAGCTATTACCGGGGTATACAACATGCCTGCCTTTTTAAGAGATGATGATATTTTTGGACTTACAATATTTGCCGATGGAGCCGGAAGCATAATTCTTCAAAAAAATACAGTAAATGAGTCCGAATATATTGCCGGTGATTTCATTACCGATGGAACTCAGTGGGATTATATAGGAATTTATTCCGGTGGAGCAAAGAAACAAATTACACCCGAAATGCTTGCAAACAACGAATACGGTCTTCAGTCCCTTAAACCTCTACCAGGGGACAGAAACACAAACCTTTGGCCCCCGCTGGTCAATTCTCTTCTGAATAAGGGGAAAATTAAAAAGGAAAACCTGGATCATATTCTATTCACCCAGATAAACAAGAGTGTAATTGAGGACGTAATGAGCATACTTGAACTTCCAATGGAAAACACAACTACTATAATGGATCGTTACGGATATACGGGATCAGCATGCATCCCCATGACATTCTATCATGCAGTGAAGGAAAAACGCATTAAACCAGGAGATACAGTTATGTTTATTGCTTCCGGAGCCGGATTATCAGTTGGAAGCAATTTGTTTAGATATTAGAGTTAAAATTATAATTTTCAAAACAGGAGGAAATATGGGTTCATGGAATTCAGTATATAGGGACAAACTAATTACTACAGAGGAAGCTGCCCTTAATATAAAATCGGGAGATGATGTAATTGTTGCACAATGTGCTTCGGAGCCCCAGGGGTGTATGGAACAATTTCACACTGTAAAGGATAAGGTTAGAGATGTTAAAGTATTTTCTGTACTAACCCTAAAACCCTACGACTTTTATATGAAGCCGGAAATGAAAAATCATTTTGAACTGTGCAGCTGGTTTCATGCTCCAGGATCCAGAGCGGCTATTAAACAAAATACTGGTACTGTTACCTATGTTCCCAATATGCTCCACAGAGCAGCTCTTGATCGCCTTTACGTTAAACAACCTGGAGTTTTCTTTGGAACATGTACTCCCCCTGATGATCATGGTTTTGTCTCTCTTTCTATTGGCCTTACCTATGAACGGGATGTTCTTGAAGCAGCAAGAGTTGTTGTACTCGAAGTAAATGAAAACCTTCCCAGAACTTACGGAGATACACATATTCATGTTAAGGATGTTGATTTTTTTGTAGAACACCATCAGGAAGTTCCTGCCCTTCCGGAAGTAACACCGGATGATACAGCTGTTAAAATAGGACAGTTTGTTGCAGAACTTGTAGATAATGGATCGACAATTCAACTTGGAATTGGGAATATTCCAAATGCAGTAGCTCTTGCACTTAAGGACAAAGAAGATCTTGGAGTACATACCGAGATGCTTGTGGATTCCATGGTTGAACTTTATGAAGCAGGAGTAATTACAAACAAACAAAAAACATTATTTAAAAATAAAATGATATGCACCTTTGCGATGGGCTCAAAAAAGCTTTATGACTGGCTTGATAACAATATGGTAGTTGAGTTCCAAAGAGGAAAATGGGTTAATGACCCTGCGGTTATTCGTAAAAACTCAAAAATGGTCTCAATAAATACCAGCTTGATGGTCGACTTTACAGGACAGGTGGCCAGTGAATCTATCGGAACACAGCAATACTCGGGTACAGGAGGACAAACAGATACAGCTATAGGAGCGAAAGAAGCCTATGACGGTCTGGGTAAATCCATTATTGCCTGTCCCTCCACAGCAAAGGGAGGAACACTGAGTACCATTGTCCCTACTCTCCCCGAAGGAACAGCGGTCACCCTTCACAGAAGTAATTGTGATCATATTGTTACCGAATACGGTATTGCGTATATGAGGGGAAGAACAGTCAAAGAACGAACTCACAATTTAATAGCTATAGCACACCCAAAATTCAGGGAAGAGTTAAAGTCACAAGCAATGAAACTGGGATATATATAATAATCAACACTAAGACAGGAGGATACAAATGAAGGTTGATAGTATTGTAGCAGTAATAACAGGCGGAGCAAGCGGCATTGGAAAAGCCATAGCCATGGATCTTGCAAAACAGGGAGCTAGAATAGTTCTTGGAGACCTTAATAAAGAGGCTCTGGAACAAGGAGTAAAGACCATTAAAGATGCAGGAGGAGAAGCGGTCTTCGAGTTATGCGATGTTACAAAGGATGAAAATGTTTCCGCTTTAATGGATAAGGCAGTAGAAACGTATGGATCAATTAATGTTGTCGTACCCTGCGCGGGAATAATACAGGACGGGCTTTTAATTTCTACAGATCGTGAAACAGGAAAAGTTAAAAAGTCAATGACTACTGATCAGTTTCGTAAGGTAATAGATATTAATCTGACCGGTACATTTATCACATTGAGAGAAGCCGCTATACGAATGGTAAACAATGGTTATAAGGGCGTTCTTTTTACAATTTCCTCAATCCAGAAAGCTGGCGGGGTAGGTCAGTTAAATTACTCTTCTACAAAATCAGCACTGGCAATGTGGCCGAAACTGCTTGTTGGCGAATTCCAAATGAAAAACATAAAGGATATCCGTGTTGTTTCCATAGCTCCCGGATATGTAGGAACACCTATGGTAAAAGGGATGAATCAGAAAGCTCTTGATTCAATTCTTTCCCAGGTTCATTTGGGTCGGCTTATAGAACCAAAGGAAATAGCAGATACCATTCGGTATGTAATTACCAATGAAGCCATCAACGCAACCTGTATAGAGGTTACCGGTGGAACCATAAGCGGAATGATTGCGAAATAGAGGCTTGTGCGATGTCTATTGAATTGGCTTGTTTTTGGCTTTTTTCGCCAGTTCTACTGCTCTATATTAGAGAAGAAGTTTTTTTGACATAGTAAATGAGACATAACGCAAAAAGCTTAAATAAGGAGAAAGGAATGGGAAAAACAAGTATAATCGGGGCATACAACACAGCATTTGGAAGTTTTGTAAAGAAAAACAGAGAAACAAAAGAAATAACAGATCTTAAAACAATATATGAATTAATAGAGGAAGCTGGCAAAGGGGCAATAGAAGATGCTGGAATTGAGGCTAAAGATATTGATGGGATATGGCTTGGTTCATGTTCACCTTCCCTTTTTACAAACCAGGAGCACCTTGCTCCCTGGGTAATTGAAGCTGCACCGGAAGCCATGAGATTTGTACCCTGTACACGTACAGAAGATGCCTGTGCATCATCATCAGTCGCACTCTACAATGCAATATATGCAGTAGAATCGGGAAGATGCAAAACTGCACTTGTAGTTGGTGTTGAAAAAATGAACCTTCTAAGTACAAAGGGGATAACTCATACTCTTGCTTGTTCATCCCACTGGCCAAGTGAGGGAAGCAAAGGTATGACTTTCCCCGGGTTGTTTGCTGAATACGCAAAGGGGTATCAAAAGCAATATAATATAAGTGACAAAGAACTGGCTAAAATGCTGGCAACAGTTGCTGCTCTTGGGTATAAAAACGGAATGGAAAATCCACTGGCTCACTTTGGGAAGGGAAGTCCAGCTGACAGGCTCCAGCTATTTTCTGCTCAGGCAATAATTGAGCTCCCGGAAGAAAAAAATCCAATGATTGCCCCTCCATTAAGACTCCACGACTGCTCCCTTGTTTCCGATGGAGCCGCAGGTCTTATTATTACTTCTAAAGAAAATGCAAAAGCAATAAAAAGAAATATTGTTGAAATTGCAGGTTTTGCTCATACTACCGAAAGATTACCTATAAACGTTAGACCAAATATGTATGAGCTGATGGCAGCTAAGGAAGCAAGAAAGAAAGCTTTTTCCGAAGCTGAAATAACACCTAAAGATGTTGATATAGCAGAAGTACATGACTGTTTTACAATTAATCAACTATTATGCACTGAGGCTCTAGGTCTTTCAGAAGATGGTAAATCAGGATACGACTACATGGAAGGACGTTTTACAAAAGATGATGATCAGTATTCTGTAAATCTCTCAGGAGGTCTAAAAGCAAAAGGTCATCCGGTAGGTGCAACAGGAGCATCAATGCATGCTCTTTTGTATAAACAACTTATGGGGGAACCCATTGGTGCTGCTCCAGCAAAAAAACAGCCTGAAATTGGTGTAGCTCTAAATGTAGGAGGCTCCTCTGTAACTAATTGTGTTACAGTCCTGAAACGGGTTAACTAAATTTCAAAAAGAATGAACTTTCATTATTACGCATTTTATGATAAGTTCCTTCTAAGACATATTGAATAGCAGAAATGGAGTTTACCTGGGTGGTAAAAGGAAGAAAAAAACTTACAACAAAAGAAAAGATCCTCTCATCAGGAGAGGATCTTTTTTCAAAATACTGGTATGAAACAGTTTCAATAGCTCAAGTTTGTAGAAACGCTAAAGTCTCCAATGGAATTTTTTATAAATATTATTTAAAAAAGGAAGATCTCTTCAAAGAACTTCTAAATAGAACACTCAATATTTTTGATGAAGAAATAAAGAATATTTCTGGAAAATCACAATCTCAGCGTCTTAAATCTTTCCTGAATACTGTTGTTTCCATAGGAACGGAAAACCGAAATCTAATAACAATTTTTAGAGAAGGCCAGTACAGGTTTCCGGAATTCGAAAACAAACTGGAAGCAATTTATAAAGATGCTATAAATAAAATATACGATTATAAAATTACAGATGCCATGTATTTTTTCATTATGTCCGGAATTAGATTTATTTCAATACGGTCAATGTATAATAATAGAGAAATTAATATAAAAACAGTACAAAAAATTATTGAACATGGTATTTTCAAAGACATTCTTTCTAGAAGGGATATTATTTTTAGTAATAAATTATTAATAAAAAGAAGCATTACGGAACCAGACACAAAGACAAAACTACTTAATTCAGCCATTGCGTTATTTGGGAAAAATGGATTTCACAATGTAAATGTATATGAAATAAGTAAAAATGCAAATCTCTCAGTAGGCTCTTTTTATATCCATTTTAAAAGCAAAGCTATATGTCTGGAAGAAATAGTAGAGTTAATTGGTATCCGGACACGAAATTTTATAAGCTCAAATCTTTCCGGAGATTTAAATCGTCTGGATCAGGAACTTAGGGGGATGCATCTCTTTCTGGAATACTTTAAACAGGACAGCAACTATTACAGAATAGTTCGACAATCTGAATTTGTGGTGAATAAAGCCGCCACAAATTACTACAATTGCTTTGAAAAGGGCTATTTAAAAAATCTAAGGAACCTGCGTGTAAATGATAAAACTACAGTTGCCAATTTTCTCATGGGCATATCTCATTATCTTGGAATTGAGGTTTTTTTTACAGGTAAAATAAAAAATACTAAAAAATTTATTCTGGAACTTTCTGAATATCTTCAAAATGGGATATAGACTTGAAAATAATAAAAAAAATCATAGATCATTTCCTTGCCGGAATATTGTATACAAAAACAGGGAATTGGCAAAAGGAAAAAAATAATAACTGGTTTTAAACCTTGCTTTCCAGTGAGGTGGTTTTACTTTTGGGAGTAACAAACAACCCCCAGACTTCACTAAAAAGAACTCCTGCAAGTATTATTACTCCACCCATCAATTCCTGCCAGCCAATATACTCCGCAAGAAAGAAATAACCTAAAATAATTGCTATTACAGGTTCAAGGGCATAAATTACAACAGCACGAACTGGTGTTGTTCCCTTTTGGTATCTGTTCATTAAATAAAGGGCTCCTACAGTTCCGGGAATAACAAGATAAAACAAGGCTATAAATAAATTGACTGTAGGAATAAAAACAGGAGTTTCAAAAAACGGAATAAGCATTACAGAAAATACTGCAGTAAAGAAAAACTGTATGCCTGTAAGAACTTCAACATCATAAATACGTGAATATTTATCCAGAAGAACTACAGTAAAGGCATAACCTAAAGCAACAAGAACAGTTATGGAGTCTCCCATATTCCAACCTGCAGCAGAAGGAGAAGTAAATATCAGCATCCCTGTAAATGCTATTACCAGACCTATAAGGTTAATTGGGCTGACTTTCTTTTTTAAAAGAAGAAACTGAAGGATAGGAGTCACTAATGCATATCCATAGGAAATAAGACTGGACTTTGCCACTGTTGTCATTGTCAGCCCGATTGTCATCATTCCATAGCCTATAAAAGTAAAAAAACCTAGTATTAGTCCTGCTTTTATAATTCCTTTGGTCAGGAGTATTCGTTTTTTAATTATAACTGGAAGAAAAAATAAAAATGCCAGAAAAAATCGAACTACAACCATTAATAAAGGAGAAATATCACTTAGACCTGCTTTAATTACAGGAAAAGTCCCTCCCCAGATTAGGGTTACAAGAATTAACATTAGTTCGCTTTTAAACTGCTCTTTACTTTTCATGGTTCTGATTTAATATCAGAAATTAGAGCTTATTACAATGGGAAATGCAGCATATATACATTTCCAAATAAAATTGATACTACTATCCTATGAAACAAATATTTTTTTCGGTTTTTTTAGTTAGTTCAATGTTGTCCTTTGCAGGAGCACAGACTACTCCTCTCTCCTCCAACCTTTTCATTCAAAAAGCAAAGGAAACTGATAAAGCAGAAACCTATCAGTGCATACAGATTCGCCGGGGAGATAAAATTACCCTTACCGGATATATTAAATTTGCTGAAAACAAAACGGAACCAAAGCAAAAAGTATTAAGTTTTACTTCTCTTGGTGGTAGATTATTCCTGTTGAAAGGAGAACATCTCCAGAAACTGACAGATTTTATAAAAACCAATAACAGCAATTTATTAATTACAATAAAGGGAATCGTTCTGTTTGAAGGCCTGGAGGATATGCCTGCAAAGCTGGAAGTTGTTAACTTTAAACACTCAGACTTACAAAGTGACTAACATCATCAATATATCCAACTATATATCTAAGAGTTCCCTGAAATAAATAACTATAGAGGTTCTTGCAAAACTCGAAGAGTTTTGCAAGAACCTGCCTTTAGAGCCGCTCAGAATACCTTTTTAGGGTAAACAGTTATAGTTTTGAAAGCGGCTCTATATTATTAAAATTTTCACGAACCCTGCCGTAGTTTGTAAATAACTCAGAAAAATTACCTTCATCATAAAGCCATCTTTCTAATCTACCATAACCGAAGCCAACCACCTTTCAGCTTCCTCTACAGATATATCTTTCTGATTTGCCCAATCATGTATCTGTTCTCTTGTAATTTTTCCTATACTAAAATACCTGGATTCAGGATTAGCAAAGTAAAAACCGGAAACCGAAGCCGGAGGAACCATCATGGCACTGTCGGTCAGGACTATTCCAATATTTTCCTCTACATTCAGAAGATCCCAAATAACAAGCTTATCCACATGGGCAGGGCAAGTGGGATATCCCGGCGCCGGCCTTATACCCACATACTTCTCTCCTAATAATGCTTCTATATCTGTAGATTCATTCCTGCCATAGCCCCAGTATTCCATCCGGATCATTTTATGAAGATACTCTGCAAACCCTTCAGCCAGACGATCCGCCATGACCTTGACCATTATCGCAGAATAATCATCATGTTTATCTTCAAAATCTGTTACAAGTTCTTCAACACCCATTCCTGCTGTAACAGCAAAAGCTCCAAAATAATCTCTATGCCCCCGTGGAGCAATAAAATCACTTAAGGCAATGCATTTTTCTGTTGTTCCCTGTTTTCTCTGCTGACGAAGTGTATTTAGTACAGCAAAGGGTTTATTACGATCCTCATTTAAAAATATGTCTATACCATCCTGATCATTTGAATTTGCAGGGAAAATCCCATAGACACCGGAAGCAGATATATTTTTATTATCCATAAATTTTATCATAGCTTCTGCATCTTTTAAAACTTTTCGTGCTTCCTCCCCCTTTAACCCGTCTTCCAGAACTTCCGGGTACTTACCCTTTATTTCCCAGGCCTGAAGAACCATTTTCCAGTCAATATATTCCCGTAAAGTTGAAATTGATACATTTTTTAAAACATGCACTCCTTGTTTTACAGGCACAGGAACTGTATATTCCGCCCAGTTAAGTTTAAGTTTTCTCATGCGGGATTCCTCTAAAGAATAATACTCTACTTTTAAGTTCTTTCTACGATTTCGTATTTCCTCATGATGCTCTTCAATCTCTTTTTTGAACTCTAAAATGGAATCTTTCTCAATAAGCCGAGCCGAAATTCCGACAGCTAATGAAGCATCTTTTACTCTGACTGCTACACCACTGTATGCTGGTGCAACTTTTATTGCAGTATGAATATCGGAAGTGGTAGCTCCTCCCAGCATAAGAGGCAAATCCATACCCCTTTTCTCCATTTCTCTGGCAATATGAACCATCTCTTCAAGAGAAGGTGTAATGAGTCCGCTTAAACCAATAATATCTGCTTTTTCAGCTTCCGCTGTATCCAAAATAGTTTTGGCAGGAACCATTACACCCAAATCTATAATTTCAAAATTGTTGCACTGTAGAACAACTTTTACAATATTTTTTCCAATATCATGGACATCGCCTTTTACAGTTGCCATAACAATTTTACCATTGGAAACAGAAGCTGAATTTGATTTTTCTTCTTCTATATACGGAAGAAGAAAAGATACTGCTTTTTTCATTACCCTTGCACTTTTTACTACCTGGGGAAGAAACATCTTCCCATCACCAAAAAGCTCTCCAACCTTTCCCATTCCACCCATTAGAGGACCTTCAATAACCTCTATTGCCTGGGACATATTTTTTCTGACCTCTTCAACATCTTCCTCTATAAAAGAAGTTATTCCCTTTACAAGAGAATAAGAGAGTCGTTCATTTATATCCAGTTTACGCCACTGGGGATCCTCTTTTTCTGCTGTTTTTTGAGAACTAAATGAATCAGCAACTTCCAAAAGCCTTTCTGTAGCATCCGGTTTTCTGTTAAGGACAAGGTCTTCTACTCTTTCCAGAAGAACTGGTTCTATATCATCATAAACCGTCAACTGCCCGGGATTAACTATTCCCATGTCCATACCTGCTTTTACAGCATGGTACAAAAAAACAGAATTTATAGCCTCTCTAACAGGATTGTTCCCACGGAAGGAAAAAGATACATTACTAACACCACCGGAAACAAGGGAATAAGGAAGATTCTTCTTTATCCATTTAACAGCCCCAATAAAATTTACTGAATAGTTTCTATGAATATCTATACCTGTTCCTATGGCAAAAATTGCAGGATCAAAAATAATATCCTCAGGAAGCAGTCCTACTTTATTAACAAGAATATCATAAGCTCTGCTGCACACCTCAATTTTTTTCTCCAGAGTATCAGCCTGACCCTCTTCATCTGCAGCCATAACAACTACAGCAGCTCCATACATCTTTATTTTTTCCCCACGTTCAATAAAAGAGGCTTCACCATCTTTAAGATCAATGGAATTTACGACTCCCTTACCCTGAAGGCATTTTAATCCAGCTTCAATAACAGACCACTTAGAAGAATCTATCATTACAGGAACACGGGATATATCAGGTTCAGATGCCATTAAATTTAGAAAGGTTACTATTTCCTCTTCAGAATTAAGCATGGCTTCATCTACATTTACATCTATTATTTGAGCACCATTTTCGACCTGGTTCACTGCAACTTCCAACGCTTTTTCATATTCCTTATTTGTTATAAGCCTTCGAAACTTTGCAGAGCCGGTTACATTAGTGCGTTCACCTACATTTACAAAAAGAGAATCCTCTTTAATTTCAAGTGGCTCCAGTCCACTAAGAAAGGTTGATCTCTTTTTTTTATTTGGCCTCCTGGGTTTATAAGGACTAACTGCCTTAACAATAGCTTCTAAATGTTCCGGTGTAGTACCACAACAACCACCAACAATATTTACAAGCCCATCTTTTGCAAAATCTGCAAGAATTCCGGCCATATGGGAAGGAGAATCATCATACTCTCCAAGTTCATTAGGCAAACCTGCATTAGGATGAACATTAATAAAGCAATCCACTGTTTCTGATAAAATTTCTATATACTGCTTCATAGTTTCTGCCCCGAGGGCACAGTTAAGACCAAAGCTGAATGGCTCTGCATGGCTTAAAGAGTGCCAGAAGGCTTCTGGGGTCTGACCGGAAAGAGTACGACCGGCACTGTCTGTAATTGTTCCGGAAATCATTATAGGAATATCTATATTTTTGCTCTTACAATAGGTTTTTATTGCAAATACTGCTGCTTTTGCATTTAAGGTATCAAAAATTGTTTCTATTAGAAGAAGATCGGCTCCACCGACAATTAAACCTTTTACTGCTGTTGTATACGATTCAACAACTTCATCAAAAGTAACACTTCTAAAACCGGGGTTATTAACATCCGGCGAAAGGGAAAGGGTTTTATTTAAGGGACCCAGAACACCGGCAACATACCTGGGTTTGGAAGGGGTTTTTTCTGTATAAACATCAGCTATTTTTCTGGCTATTTTTGCTCCTTCAAAACTAAACTCATAGGATAAATCCTCTAAACCATAGTCGGCCTGACTAATAGAACTTGAGTTAAAGGTATTTGTCTCTATTATATCTGCCCCAACATCTAAAAAAGAAGCATGTATCTCTGTAATTAATTCCGGCTGAGTAAGATTAAGAACTTCGTTATTACCCTGTAAATTTAGATCTTCATCTCGTTCTATAAATCTATTCCCCCTAAAATCAGCTTCAGTTAATCTCTTCCGCTGGATCATAGTCCCCATGGCACCATCAAGAAAAAGTATTCTGTTATTTAATTCTTTTATAAAATTATTCGACATTACTATGCTCCGTTATTGATTTAGAATTTCTTTTAGTTTACTAATATTGGAAATTGTAAAGGTGGGTTCTATATCCTTAGTTTTATCACCATTACCTTTAATCCAACAAGTATCTATACCAGCATTTATTCCACCTAATATATCCGAAGACAAGCTGTCTCCAATCATTAAAATTTCATTTTTATTAGTTAATTTCATTTTTTCAAATGCAATAGTAAAAATTTCAGGGTCAGGTTTTGCAATACCTACATCTTCTGAAATAACAATTGTTTCAAAAAAATGCTCTATTTTTGCAACCCTTATTCTTGATCGCTGAACATCCCCTATGCCATTTGTAATGGCAGCAAGACGATAGTGTTTTTTACAATAATTAAGAATATCCATGGCACCTTCAAGAAGGTAGCCGCCTTTTCCTAATTCTGATAAATAGATATCACTAAAATCGTCAGAATTAGCATTAAGATCAAAGTATGCAAATAAATCACTGAATCTTTTCTTTTTCAAATCACTTATTTTAATATTACCTTTTTCAAACTCCTTCCACAAAGCAGAATTAATTTTATGATATACTGATTGTAAATTATCTATTGGTTTTGTATCAAAAACAATTTTATATGCTGCAATTAATGCCGCTTCTTCGGTTTTTGAAAAATCCAGAATTGTTCCGTCAAGATCGAATAATAGAGTTTTATATTTCATGGATTGGATTATATCAACTATAAAGGATAAAAGTAAAGTTTTCCAAATTCCTCTAAAACTTCCATGCCCCAATTCATACTTCATTCATAAACTCACTCTATTTTCTCTATTAGAAACAATAAAGCAACAGATATTTACCTTTTTTTACTTTCCAGGATTTAGTATAAATGATAAATTTGACTAAAGCATTGGGGTGGCAAATAACTAAAGTGCCGCTTTTAGAACTCTAGTTTGCTTTCAACTACGATGGAGATAAGTGATGGGGAATACTATACTTCTTGTTGAGGATGAAGCTATTATTGCACTTTCGACAAAAATGGGGCTTGAGAAATACGGTTATTCCGTTATTACCGCAAATACGGGAGAAAAGGCAATTGAAATAGCAGGGAAATCTCCTTCTGTTGATCTTATTCTTATGGATATAGATCTTGGAAAAGGAATAGATGGAACTGAAACGGCAAGGCAAATTCTGGAAAAAAGAGAGATACCTCTTCTTTTCCTGTCCAGTCATACAGAACGGGAGGTAGTTGAGAAAACAGAAAAAATAACATCCTACGGTTATGTGGTAAAAAATTCCAGCCTTACTGTTCTTGATGCTTCTATAAAAATGGCCTTTAAACTGTACAATGCAAATCATACCCTAAAAACGACCTTAGACAAGTTCGAAGCAACACTGAATACAATACCCGATCTTCTATTTGAAGTTACCCATGATGGATATTATTGTGATATTCGTACCAAGTCCCCTGAATTGCTCTTTCGACCTCGGGAAGAAATGATAGGGAAAACAATATCTGAGACTCTTCCTCCCCAGCAGGCAAAGATAATTATCTCTGCAATAAACGAAGCAAGCATTACGGGTATATCTCATGGAAAACAGTACAAACTTGACATACCCGGCATAGGGGAACGATTTTTTGAACTCTCTGTTGCTCCTGCAATAAAAAATAATCCCGATAGTCATTTTATCTACCTTTCAAGGGACATTACGGATCGTAAAAACGCAGAAAAAGAACTTAGAAAAAAGGAAGAGCGTTATCTTAAACTAAACCAATTATTCAGAACCATGGCAAATACCATGACCGATTTACTCTGGGCAAAAGATTTAGACAAGAAATTCATATTTTCAAATAAAGCAAATGCGGCTACACTCTTTGATACAGATAATCCTGAAAAACTTATAGGAAAGGGTGATATGTACTTTGTTAACCGTATGCGTAAAAAACATCCTGATAATCCACGTTGGCACACATTTGCTGAGTTATGTATGGATTCAGATGCGATAACCTTGGAAGCAGGTAAACCCATGCACTTTTATGAGTATGGTAATGTAAAAGGAAAGTTTCTGTATCTTGATGTGTGGAAGGCTCCCCTGCACGATAGCAAGGGTAAGCTTATTGGAGTGGTCGGCAGCGCTCGGGATATTACCGATCTAAAGGCAATACAGGATAAACTTGTTTTATCTGAAAAGACATACAAAGATATACTTAACATCATTACAGAGAACGTCTTCATAATTGACTACGAAGGAACAATTCTTGATATAAATAACTCTGTCAGAAAAGGATATGGTTATACAAAGGAATATCTTGTTGGTCAAAAAATCGACATTCTTTTTCCGCCAGGGAAAAATAATATAAACGAATTCTTTCAGAAAATACAAAAAGCATACAAGGGGAAAACCCAAAGTTTAGAGTTTTGGAGTATACAGAAAAACGACAACCTTACTTTAAGACAAGTGAATCTAACCCAGGGAGAGTTCTTTGGTAAAAAAGCGGTTATTGCTGTTTCAAGAGATATTACTAAACAAAGAAAAGTAGAACATGAATTACAAAAATATGAAATGATAGTGAACCAAAGCCCTCTTTGCATTATTGTTACCAATAAGGAAGGAGATATTGAATATGTAAACCCCCAATTTACTAATCTTACAGGCCATACCCTTGAAGATGCCCTCGGAAAGAATCCCCGGATTTTAAAAAGTGGACAAACCCATGCTGAGACATATATCAACATGTGGAAGACTATTCTTTCCGGAAATATATGGGAGGGAGTATTATATAACAAAAAGAAAAATGGAGAACTGTATATAGAAAGAGCAAGTATTGCTCCTATAATTTCCAGGGATAATAAGATTATCAATATAGTTGCTATAAAAGAAGATATTACAAAAATAGAAAAATCGGAGGCAGAGATTAAAAAACTTCTTGCTGAAAAAGAAATACTCCTTAAAGAAGTTCATCACCGGGTAAAAAACAATATGAGTACCCTTGACAGCATGCTTAAGCTGCAGAGAGAAGAAGTTCATGATCCTATTGCTATGGCAGCCCTGGAAGATACTTCAATGCGTATTAGAACCATGATAGAACTTTATGATAAACTATATGGATCCGCAGACTATACAAATCTTTCAGCCGAAGAATATTTCTCATCTTTAATTGATGAGATAGTTTCCAGTTTTCCAAAGGGTAATTCCATACATGTAAATAAAGAATTTGACAAATTGTTTTTTGATGTAAAAATACTCCATCCTCTTGGTATTATAGTTAATGAGATAATTACGAATGTTATGAAATATGCTTATAAGGATGCCACTGATCCTGTTCTAAATATTTCTTTAAAAAAACATACAAACACCGTATCTCTTGTAGTGCAGGATAATGGAGCTGGATTACCCCAAAATTTTGACATTGAAAAGCAGACAGGATTTGGTCTGAGACTTATTATCCTTCTTACTGCTCAACTCCAGGGTGAGTTTATTATGGAAAATAACAATGGGACAAGAAATAAGCTCACTTTTCCAGTACAGTAGAAACATATATCAAAGTTTTTGTAGTTACATTTTTTCATAGATTGGATTATAACATTTTAGGCTTATCTATAAATAGATTGAACTCGGATTATTAATAAACACAATTCCATGCTATTCGCCAACTATTATGGCGTATAGCATGATAATCGCCATAACAGTTGGCATTTATAAGAATATATGCTATAACTAAGATAGTAGAGTCTCATAGAGACTTTTCCTATATATCTCAAATCCAATTAGGAAATGTAATGTACATTAAAAGGATTCTTACTCTTGAAAAACTTCTATCTGAAAGATCACTATTTCTTCTAGGTCCAAGACAAACCGGTAAATCTTCATATATAAAAGAGCAAATTCACCCTGCACCGTCTCTTGTCTATAATCTCCTGGACAGGAATTTACTTTTAAGGCTCCTTGCCGATCCCACTATCCTTCGTCAGGAAATAGAGGCCAGAGATTTAAAAGATTGTATTATTTGTGTAGATGAGATACAGAAATGTCCAGAACTCTTAGACGAAATACACATGCTAATAGAAAGCAGACAAATTCGTTTTCTTCTTACAGGTTCCAGTGCAAGGAAACTAAAAAGAGCAGGAACAAATCTTCTGGGGGGAAGGGGGAGAAGACGAACCATGCATCCTTTCTGCTATATGGAACTCAAAGAACATAATTTTTCTCTCGAAAAAGCAATGTACAGAGGGTTATTGCCACCTCTTTATCTATCTCTTAATCCTGAGGAAGATCTGGATGCATATACAAATCTTTATCTTACAGAAGAGATAGCTGCAGAAGGCTTAACCAGAAATCTTCCAGGATTTTCCAGATTCCTTCAGACTATTGCATGTGTAAATACCCAAATAATCAATTACACAAATATTGGAAATGATATACAACTACCACGACAAACAGTAAAACTCTGGTTTCAGGTTATTATTGATACACTATTGGGATTTGAGCTACAACCCTATACAGCTACCGTAAAAAGAAAAGCCATAGAAACATCAAAATTTTATTTTTTTGATATGGGAATTGTCCGCTCGCTACGACGTCTAAACATCATAACACCAGGTTCGGCAGATTTTGGTGAATTTTTTGAGCATTTTATTTTTATGGAACTTAAAACATGGATTGATTATCAAAAACCAGGAACCCTTTTAAATTACTGGCGATCAAAATCAGGTTTTGAAGTTGATTTTCTTCTTGATGGTAAAATTGCAATTGAAGTTAAAGCTTCAACCATAATTTCAACAAAGCATATGAAGGGACTAAAGGCACTAAGAGAAGAAGATTATATTAAACGCTCTATTATTATCTGCCGTGAATCGAGACCACGATTATTGGATGGAATTGAGATATACCCATGGGATTATTTCCTTGATCTATTATGGAATAATAAAATAGTAAACTAATCAGGATAAATAAAATTTTCCTATACAAGGATTCCTTTCATAATCTACCTCAGGTTTTAAACTTATCCGTTTCTTCCTTTAAATCGTTAACAACACTATCCAGCTCAGAAGAATACCTTACAATTTCATCAGAAGCAATTACTATCTCTTCAGACCCACTGCTTATCTCCTGCATACCACTGTTTACATTTTGAGAAATATCCTGTAATTCCAACTGGCTTTTCATTACCTGCTCTGCACCAACAGTCATTTCCACTGCTGCATTTTTTATATTTGAGGAAACATCCTGCAAAACTACCATAGCATCCTGAATTTGAGCACCTCCGGAATTCAACTCCTGCACACTTGTCACTATTTCATCAAAAGCATTTTTTGTTTCTATTATTTCTTTATTCATTACTACAAAAGCATCAACCTTTTTTTGAGCAACTTCACCAGTACCTGCAATACCATCTGAAATTTCTTTAATAATTTTAGATATACTCGAAGAACTTTTTGAGGAGGTATCTGCCAGTTTTCTAATTTCATCTGCAACAACTGCAAAACCCTTACCTGCGTCTCCTGCATGAGCCGCTTCAATTGCAGCATTCATTGACAACAAATTTGTTTGAGCTGCAATGGCCTGAATACTCGTCGCCATGCCGGATATACCATCAATTTTATCTATTACATCAACTTGAAATTTCACGTCTGTAGCAGCAGATGCATCGTTTCCAGCTTGAATTGCCGCTACAAGCCTTAGTACTGAGTCAGCTTTTTTCCTGGTAACACTATCCACACTGTGCAGTGAAGAGATCATCTCTGTAATAGCTGCTGTGGACTCTTCTACCATTGCAACCTGTTCGTTTATCTGGTCTTTTATACTGTTTATATTTGCTGTTATCTCCTCAACAGAAGCTACATTTTCTGAGACATTTATATCCATTTTTTCTGATTCATTTAATAAAGAAGCTGTGCTGTTTTTTATATTTACTATAGTTGCAGAAGTTTCTTCAGCAGAAGCAGCCAGGGAATCTTTAACATTAGCAGTGGTAGCTGTAGTTTTTTTAATACTGGTAATTAGATTATTAAGTATTTTAAAACTATTTTTAAACTGACCCGCAGATATTCCAAACTCATCCTTTCTTTTAATTGCTGATGAATCTGAAATATCATTGTTTTCCAGTTTTTTTGCATATTCAGAAATGAGTCCCGCCCCCTTATTAAAGGAACTAAAAAGACTGATACCCATTACAACTATTACTAAAATTATTATTACACTAATTATTATAACAATTTTAACAATGGCATCCTGGCTGGTAATAAGATCCGAAAACTTCTGATCATAAGCCTTTGAATACATGGCTGCATGTTTATCTGTCATACCTCCCAGTTTCTCTGCTAGAGGATCAAACTTATCTATCCATACATTTCCGGCTTCTCTTCCATTATCTATATACTGATGTGCCATCTTAGTACCAACTTCATAATAATCCGCAAGCTGGACTTTAATCGCTTTTAAACTTTCTTCCAGATCAGTCACCTTCAACTTATGTTTTCGTTCAATATCAATATCCAGTAATCTGTTTGCATCAATAAAATACTTTTCTGCCAAATCAAACCCATCCAGATAGCCGGTTGCAGAGGCATCTGTCAGGCACTGCTGAATCTGAATAATATCAAGCTTTACCTGTTTTATCTGTGAAACAGAAACACGCACTTTATTTCGTAGAAAATCTGCATGCTCCTTAGCTATATTAACCTTTATAATTGTAAAAACCGATAAAACAGCTATAGCCACAATAATTATAAGGTAGGTTCCGATAAATTTTGTTTTAAACTTCATTCCATAACCTCTGTAGAATATTTATTAAAGTCTAACTTAATTATTTGAATAACACAAGAATTCTATAGTAAATCCATAGTAAATTTTATATATTATAAACGTTATTAATTATCTAAAATCTCTATTACAATCAAATAATCTACGTAAATTATTTAATAATATATAATAATTATTATTATCCTGGTTCAATACCTGAATCAACATGAGTTTGTAAATAACTTAAAAATGAAGGGACACGTTGTATTTCATCATAAATAACACGTTTGGGATATTTTATTAGAAAACTTCGAGGATCTTCAAAAACCCGTTCCCGTATATCAGGATCTTCAAAGGATATATAATCATAATTTTTATAAAACATCTTTACCAGAGTACTTTTTCCAGCCTGACGGGAGCCTAATACAGCTATAATTGGAAATTCCTTACTTATAATTTTAAGTTCTTCCTCAATTTTTCTGGTTATCATATAAACAATTTGACACATAATGGTATTATCTGTCAATCAATTGCCATATAATACCATCTTCCCCTAATAATTTGATACTTTTACTTTATTTCTTAGAAACTCGACATAGCGTTCTTACTTACCATAAATTATTCACAGTTAATCTTATATTAGAGGTTCTTACAAAACT
>Ga0190306_1000165_pt1 | contig 25461 bp, 22 predicted proteins | sample 48700734_MG_FD_161657 | JGI IMG/M metagenome (GOLD analysis project Ga0190306, IMG submission 161657) | Hydrothermal vent sediment bacterial communities from Southern Trench, Guaymas Basin, Mexico - 4870-07-3-4_MG | ecosystem: Environmental > Aquatic > Marine > Hydrothermal vents > Sediment ... | reverse complement strand
GTCTATTGTAAGCAGGGCAAAGAAAAAACATTCTTTTAGACTCCGCCATTTTGTAATTATGAGTAACCATATCCATTTTTTAATAAAACCAGGGGAAGATGAGAGTTTATCCAGAATAATGCAGTGGATCCTGGGTGTTTTTGCGGTGTGTTACAACAAACAGTTTAATTTACAAGGACATGTCTGGTATGACAGGTTTAAAAGTAAGGTAATAAAAAGTTATAGACAGTTAATAGCTACTTTTAAATATATCTGTGAAAATCCAGTCAAAGCTAAAATGGCAGAAACTCCAAAAGAATATGAGTATGGAGGGTTATGGTTTATTCTGAATAGGGATTTTGAACTCATTGAGCCTCCTGACCCTTTTTTAGTAGTTTTATTTGCAAATATGTTAAGATAAGTATACTCAATATTATAAAGCCGGTTATACACCGGCCATTTTGTAGAATTCGGGAGCCTCCAGTGTCTCAATTTCCAAAAGTTTTGCTGCTATTTCATTGAGCTGCCGTTTTTTCTTTGTTAAAAGATCCAACACGCGGGTGTACCGTTCTTCCAGAATTCGGACAATCTCCTCATCAACATACTGCTGTGTAGCCTCCGAATATTCTCTCTCCATATGGGGTGTAGCAGCAGGTCCCAAAAACTGTGAACCCCGTTTGGTAAGCACCATGTTTTTAAACTTTTCACTCATTCCATATTCTGTTATCATGCTGCGGGCAATATCTGTGGCACGGGTCAGATCATTTGCCGCTCCCGTTGATATTTCGTTAAAAACAATTTGCTCAGCTGCCCTCCCGCCAAGAAGTATATCTATTTTGCCAAGGAGTTCCTCTTTGCTCATAAGAAACCTGTCTTCAGTAGGAGTCTGCAATGTATATCCAAGGGCGCTGATTCCCCGGGGAACAATAGTTATCTTCTGAACAGGATCAGCACCTTTTGTAAAGGCTGCGGTTAACGCGTGACCCGTTTCATGATGAGCAACAATATTCCGTTCTTTGGGATTGATAAGACGGTTCTTTTTCTGTAATCCGGCAACAGTTTTCTCAATCGCTTCATTCAGATCCTCCTGAATAACCTCTTTTCTTCCCGACCGTACCGCAAGCAAGGCCGCTTCATTGATAATATTCGCAAGATCCGCACCAACAAAACCTGGAGTGACCCGTGCTATCCTGTTTAGATCTACCGAATCTGCAAGTTTTACATTTTTTACATGTATCTTAAGAATAGCCTCTCGTCCAATAAGGTCGGGACGATCCATAACAACCTGACGGTCAAATCTCCCTGGACGCATAAGCGCGGGATCCAGTATCTCAGGACGGTTTGTTGCACCAAGAAGAATAACTCCCGTTGTTGAATCAAATCCGTCCATTTCCACCAAAAGCTGATTTAGGGTTTGCTCACGCTCATCATTTCCTCCGGCTACATTCATTCTGCTTTTTCCAATGGCATCCAGTTCGTCTATAAAAACTATACAGGGAGCCTTTTCCCTTGCCTGCTTAAAAAGATCCCGAACCCTGGCGGCTCCCACCCCAACAAACATCTCGACAAAGTCCGCACCGCTCATTCTAAAAAAAGAAACCTTTGCTTCCCCTGCAACAGCCCGGGCAAGAAGCGTTTTTCCCGTTCCAGGCGCTCCAACAAGCAATACCCCTTTAGGAATTTTTCCGCCTATTTCTGTATATTTGCCTGGATTTTCAAGAAAATCGACGACTTCCATCAGTTCGTCTTTCGATTCCTCTGCTCCGGCAACATCACCAAATCTTACTCCGGTATCAGTTTCGGCTACAATCATGGATTTATTACTGCCAAAGTTCATTACTCCAGCACCCAAATTCCCCATTTTTTTTGCCATAAGCTTCCAGATTATATAGATAAAGGAAAAGGGAAGTATCCAGCTTAAAAGAAAGTTTAGTAGTAAGGGACTTTGCGTTACAGCTTCAGAGTAATCGACATGATGAGCATCCATAAACGGCACAAAAGTCGGATCATTTACCGGAACTGTCTGATAAATAATTGATGCGGCTTCATTATTCTGATTAGTCTCCTCTACGTCAGAAGTACCATAGTAAAGTTTTTGCGACATTCGCACTTTTTTTATTTCCCCGTTTGCAATTTTTTCCTTAAAATTACTAAAACTTAAGGTCTTTTCCGTCTGTTTCTTCGTCTGCCCTAAAGAAGCATTAAGAATCATAATAATAATAAGTGCGATAACAAAAAACCATAAAGAAAATTTTAACTGTTGTGGCGTCATATTAAACATCGGTTCATGTTTAACCGGACCTGAAACTTTATGATCTTTGTTCCACTTTGGATCCTGTTTTTGAGACTGGGTTACATTGTCGTTTTTATCTTCCATGATACAATGGTACCAGTAAAAAAAGAATAAAGCAATTTAAATTGCTAATTTTGTATAAATGAATTAAAATTACGGAATAAAATATAATCCTAAATATAATCCTCCGTCCCTAAAGATGGATATATTAGTATCTACAGGGATTTAATTTGCCTGAAAAATAAATAAATGATAGACTTCAGGCACATAATTTTTTCATTCTGAGGGGAATTAATGCAGAAATTTGATAAAACAACAGGGTTTTTAATAGCAGACCCTGATAAAGCCTACTATATTACCAAACCGGAACATAGTTCTGTATTAAAATCTGCTGAATCTATGATTCTCTCTGCCAGCGGCTGGAGAAAGATATTTGCAATGGATGGAGAGGAAGAGAATAAAACTGAGAAAATATCTGTAGAAGACTATTTTATTGCAGGTATTATGGCTTTAAGTTTTACGACCTTTCTAAAAAAAAGGATTACTGGAGGGAAGCCCCTTATACTTATTGGGATGGACTCAAGATACACAGGACCGGCAATAGCAGATGCAATGACAAGGGTTTTTATTAGTCAGAATATAGAAGTACATTCTCTTTTTATTGTGGCAGCACCGGAGATTATGGCCTATTCTGCTGTAGATTCAAATATTGATGGTTTTGCATATATATCTGCAAGTCATAACCCCATTGGTCACAATGGTTTAAAATTCGGTACCTCCGGAGGTGTTTATGGTGGAGAAGAATCAAAAGAACTAATATCCACATTCAGAGAATTACTGACAGCTAAAAATATTGTTGACCTGGTTGATACATCATTTAGTCACACAGATATAAATAAGTACAAGGGTATAATTGATTTAATTCCCAAATGGAAAAATAATGCATATACTGAATATCTCAATTTTTCCATGGCTGTTATTACAGATTCAAACAACTACAAAGACATGGAAAACATGCAGAATAAACTTAAAACTGCTTCCGGTAAAAGAAAAATTGGGATAATAGCCGAACTAAACGGAAGTGCCAGAACATTATCAATCGATAATGTCATTTTGGAAAGTTATGGTATTTCTGTAAAAAGTATAAATAATAAACCCCGGGAGATTGTACATCGAATAGTTCCGGAAGGGTTCAGCCTGGATACCTGCCGGAAAGAACTGGAAAACAGGTATAAAATAAATAAGAATTTTATTCTTGGTTATGTTCCTGATAACGACGGAGACAGGGGAAATCTTGTATTTATAAATACAAATACGGAAAAAGCGGAAATTCTTGAAGCCCAGGAAGTTTTTGCTTTGGCAGTAATGTCAGAACTGGCATTTATAAGAACTGATAAAACGTCTGCTAATAAGAATCTTGCAATTGCAGTAAACGGTCCTACATCCATGAGAGTAGATGCAATTGCCAAAGCACTAAATGTAAAAGTATTTCGGGCAGAGGTGGGAGAAGCCAATGTTGTTAATTTGGCCAAACATTTACGGGAAAAAGGATATTTGGTACGCATTTTAGGAGAGGGATCCAATGGAGGCAATATAACTCACCCCGCTGCTGTAAGAGATCCCATAAATACAGTTTTTTCAATTATTAAACTATTGTTATTTAAAGATCTTTTTAAACTATGGTGTAAAGAAAGCGGGCAACTGGAAAAATACAGTGATTCTTACGGTATTACTGATATTTTAGCATCTCTACCCTCTTTTACAACTACAAGTGCATATGATGACCGTGCAGTTATGAAAATTTTAAGTACAGATCATATTACCTTAAAAAAGAACTACGAAGCTGTTTTTCTAAAAGAATGGTCTAAACAAAGAGATTTTCTTAAGAAAAAGTTTAACATTTATAATTACAGGGAAATTAATTATGAAGGTGAGAATGAAACCAACGGGTTTGGCTCAGAGTACAGGAGCGGCCTGGAAACGGGAGGCCTCAAAATTATTTTTTCTGATACCAATGGAAAAGATACAGATTTTATATGGATGAGGGGATCAGGGACGGAACCTGTTTTCAGAATACTTGCCGATTGCAGCGGATCTGATAATAAAAGAGAAACATGGCTTCTCAACTGGCACAGGTCTATGATAGAAATAGCTGATAAACAATAAAAAATCGGGAGAAAAAAATGAGTATACATATAGGTGCAAAAAAAGGAGATATTGCAGAAGCAGTGCTTTTACCCGGGGATCCCTTAAGAGCAAAATTTATTGCAGAAAATCTGCTAAAAAATGCAGTCCTGTACTCCAAAGTAAGAGGTATGTTTGGGTACACTGGAACTTATAAAGGTAAAACTATTTCTGTCCAGGGTACTGGTATGGGTATCCCCTCTATTTCAATCTATGCAACTGAGCTTATACAGGAGTATGGAGCAAAAAAACTAATTAGAATTGGTTCATGCGGATCTACTAACACAAAAATAAATCTTAGAGATATAATTATTGCTATGTCAGCATCTACAGATGCATCTTTTAATAAGCTGCATTTCAATGGAATGGATTATGCTGCGACAGCAGACTACGATCTTCTTGAAAAAGCAGTTAATTCTGCCCGCAGCAGGGAAACACCTTTTCATGTTGGTAAAGTTCTTACTTCAGATACCTTTTATCAGGATGATCCGGAAGGTTGGAAACTATGGGCAGAATACGGGATTTTGGCTGAAGAAATGGAAACTGCAGCCCTATATACCATTGCATCAAAATTTAATGTTAAAGCTCTTGCACTTTTAACAGTCAGCGATGATATGATAACAGGTGCAACTACAACATCACAGGAAAGAGAAAAAACCTTTACAGATATGATGGAAATTGCTTTAAATACACTTGTGTAAATAATTTTTGGCAGATGTACCAGATTATGTTTACATCTGTCAGATCAAATAGGTTTGGATAAGCCTATTCCTCATCAATATCCGGAAGAAAATCTACAATATTCAGAATATTCTCCGGTGGGTCACATATAACAATACTTTCAGTGAAGGGTACTATATCTTCGCTGTATTTTGAAGATCCATCGGTAAAAATAAATTCTCCATCTTTATGATAAGCTGTAAAAACTTTTCCTACAGACAATGTTATTTTATACCAGGAATCCTGTTCGAGCTCTGCTTTCATACCCCCCTCCGTTTACAATACTATCTTATCTTTTAGAATGCTGCTATTTGTCAAGTATCTTATAATAAAAAATAAAAAAATACCTATTTAATCTGGATCACATTCTTATAGTAAAGTATAATTAGTAATAATTATGGTTAAAACTAAAGCAGTAATAAAAAACAATGCAGGTATTCATGTACGGCCTTCGGGCGTTATTTTGAGTGAAATAGGAAACTATTCAGGAAAAATAGTAATTACACATGACGAGACCTCAGTGGAATTAAACAGTGTAATGTCACTTCTTATTCTAGGATTAATGAAGGATGATGAAATAGAAATAACCGTTACAGGAAAGGATGAGGAAAATATTTGTTCAAAAACAAAAGATCTATTTGAACGTATTTATGATTTCCCACCACGAGAATAAAAGTACCCAAAACTTAGGAGTAATTATGTCAAACAATGTAGTAATTGGTGCAGATCATGGAGCTTTTGAACTAAAAGCTATAATTATAGATCATCTTCAAAAAAAAGGTTTTTCAGTAAAAAATATGGGGGTGGATACATCAGACTCTGTTGATTATCCTGATATGGCAGAAAAAACATGTAAAGAATACCTTTCCGGCAACTATGATTTCGGAATAGTCTGCTGTGGGACAGGCATTGGTATAAGTATATCTGCTAACAAAGTCGATGGTATACGTTGTGCTCTCCCCCAAAACATCTTTGCTGCAGAAATGTCAAAGGTCCACAATAATGCAAATTTTATAGCTTTTGGCGGTCGAATTAAATATTCGGAATCTGTTTTAGATATGGTAGATGCTTATATAAATGCTGATTTTGAAGGTGGCAGACACCAAAGACGGGTTGATAAAATAATGGAACTGGAAAACTAAACGATTCTAAAAGATATATTACAATTTTTATCAATTATTATTGACACAACTCAATTATTTTTTTATCTTCATTGTAGATAACGTTGATACAGACCTGTGCTTTCTAGTAGAGACCCAAGATTTTGCGTCTCTACACAGAAAAAACACTCCCTTCATAAGGAAAAATTATTAATGGACAACAAATATTTTACACTGGACGATACTCTCTATGTTATAACAAAAAAACAACCCTCAACTATACCTGTTTTTACAGCAAATGGATTTCCCCAAATGTCAGATGAAGGTAAAAGGGAAGGTTTTGGTAAAAACATTACATTAAAAACAGCTCTTTCTTTTCAAAACAGAGATCCTGAAGCATTTTCAAAACTTCTTATTTCCAGTATTGAGAAGGATTTTACTGGAGGGGACGTAACCCTCGGAGGGGAATCGAAAAAAGTAACAGGTGATAAAATTAAGGTAACAGGGCTTCTTCCCTGTCCGGTAAGAATCCCTCTTTTGGAATCTTTTGGCAGGTTTAAGGAGAATTTTGAAAAAACTCACAATATTGAAATAGAGTATGAGCTAAAAGCTGCAGCAATGGGACTGGACTGGGTAGAAAAAAATCTTTCTGAGGTAAAAGACCAGTCAGATATTCCCGATCTTTTTATCTCTGCCGGATTTGATCTTTTTTTTGATGAACAAAAATTTGGAAAATTAAAAAAAGCAGGGGTTTTTATTGATAATGTTAAATTTAATACTGTAAACAGCTCCTTTTCAGATTATGATTTAAAAGATCCCAGAGGACATTACTCCATGATTGGTGTTGTACCTGCTGTTTTTCTTGTCAATACAAACGAACTGGGGAACAGAAAGCTGCCAATGAGCTGGGCGGATATTCTTAAACCTGAATATGAAAACAGTGTCTCTCTTCCTGTAGGGGATTTTGATCTTTTTAATGCTATATTATTAAATATACATAAAAATTTTGGAAAAGAAGGTGTAAAAAAACTTGGAAAAAGTCTTCTGGATTCTCTTCATCCATCGGAAATGGTAAAAAGTGAGAAAAAAAGCACAAGAAGACCTGCAATTACAATTATGCCCTATTTTTTTACAAAAACAATTAAAGAAGGAAGCATAATGAAGGCTGTTTGGCCTTCTGACGGTGCAATTTTAAGTCCGATTTTTATGCTTTCCAAAATAAATAGAATTGAAAAGTTAAAAGATGTTATTAATTTTTTTGCATCGAAAGAAGTTGGAGAGATTCTCTCTCATAGCGGACTATTTCCAAGTACAAACCCGGATGTTGATAATAAACTTAAAGATAACAGTCCTTTTATGTGGCTTGGATGGGATTACATCTATTCTATTAATATAGCCAAAACAATTAAAGATTGTGAGAAAATTTTTAATGATTCCATAAAGGCGGTAATAGAAGCATGAATCTTGTAACTGTTTCCGGCCCCCCTTCTGTAGGAAAGACATCAGTCATACTTAAAACCATCAACTCCCTTAAAAACAGAGGATTAAAGGTTGGTGTAGTTAAATTTGACTGTCTTTATACTGACGATGATAAATTATATGAAAAGGCAGGGGTTTCTGTTCAGAAAGGTTTATCAGGAGGGCTTTGTCCTGATCATTATTTTGTGAGTAACATTGAAGAAGTAACACAATGGGGTCTTGAGAATAATTTTGATATACTAATAAGTGAATCTGCGGGTCTCTGTAACAGATGTTCTCCCTATATCAAGGGGATTCAGGCTGTCTGTGTTATAGATAACCTAAGCGGTATAGGTACACCTAAAAAAATTGGTCCAATGCTGAAAAGTGCTGATGTGATAGTAATTACAAAGGGTGATATTGTTTCCCAGGCAGAAAGAGAAGTTTTTTCTTCCCGGGTGCATAGTGTAAATCCCGGAGCAATTATTTTACATGTAAACGGGTTAACAGGTCAGGGCAGTTTTGAACTGTCAACGCTTCTCTATGAAAAAGATAATAATATTACAACTCTTAAGGGGAAGACACTTAGGTTTTCAATGCCTGCAGCCCTTTGTTCATACTGTCTTGGAGAAACCAGAATTGGTGAAAGCTACCAAATGGGAAATGTAAGAAAAATTGATCTTGGTAAAAAGGAGATATAGTGTGGAAGTTCTTACAGAACCTGATCTTATAAATGATACAATTGAAGCAGTAATAAGCAGGTATCCTTTTGCAGAAACATTTCTTGGCAATAATGGTATTGAATATGAAAAACTGCTAAACCTTAGTTTAAATGAATATTTTAATGAACTCGATTCTGAATATATGGAAGAACATGCCATTGATCCGGAAAAAGTAATTAGTCAGTTTGTTGATTATATACAGCAAATGAAATCTTTTTTAGGTGAAGACAATAAAACAGTTGATTTTCTAAGTATACTTCCAGGGCATGATAAATCAGGTGCTGATGAAAATTTCACAGAATTTATAATTAGAAAAAATGAAATTGTTTCTATAGTAGGCCCTACAGGATCCGGAAAGAGCAGACTTTTAGCAGATATTGAATGGGCGGCACAAAATGATACTCCTACAGGAAGAAGTATTCTTATAAATGGTACCACTCCCGATAAGAAATGGAGATATTCATCTTCAGAAAAACTTGTAGCCCAGTTATCCCAAAATATGAATTTTGTTATGGATTTATCTGTTTTTGAATTTTTAGAATTACATGCTGAAAGCAGAATGATTACAGGCAAAGATGAAATTATAGAAAGAATTATTGAAGAGGCAAATAAACTTGCAGGAGAAAAATTTGATCCGGCAACACCAATAACAGCATTGAGCGGAGGTCAGTCCAGAGCATTGATGATTGCTGATACAGCAATATTAAGCAGCTCCCCGATAATTCTAATAGATGAAATTGAAAATGCAGGTATAGATAGAAAAAAAGCTTTGAAATTACTGCTTTCAGAAGAAAAAATAGTTCTTATTGCAACTCATGATCCGGTTCTGGCTTTAATGGGAAACAGAAGAATAGTCATTAAGAATGGCGGTATTTATAAAGTAATAGAAACCACAGAAGAAGAAAAAGAGATATTAACCGAAATAGAAGAGCTGGACCGAAAGGTTCAGAATATGAGACAAAAACTTAGAAACGGAGAAAAATTGACGTCCTAAAAGGATAAAAAGGAGATAATTATGCATGATGGATGTGCAGGAAGTTTTGAAACAGGTCAGCAGGTAGTTGATAAGGTAAGGACAATGGGGTTTGCAGAACAAATTATGCCAATGCCTCTGGATGTAAAATGTGAAGGATGCGGACACAGTTTTTCCATGGAAACATTTGAATCAAAGTGTCCTGAATGTGATATGGTTTACGGCGTTGTACCATGTCATGCATTTGATGTATCGAATGTAGCTTCTGCAGGAATAAATTATTAATCATTTTGTATCTTTAATAAATATGAGCTATATTGCTGTCTATGTGGGCTAATCCTCGGGCTAATCCTCCGTCCCCGAGCTAATCCTCCGAGCTAATCTTCCGTCCCCAGGATAGCAAAGAACAAAGGGAACATACTACCACTACCCAATTCCCCCAACCACATCTTCCACAACCTTAAGAATAACACCGTCTTTAATAAGCCCCAACATCTTTTCCATATCAGGATACATTACTCTGTCTTCACCTAAATGGGGAATATGTTTTCTTATCTCCTGCCAGGCTGCAAAAGTTCCTTTCCCCGGATTAAGCCCCTTTTGAAAATCAATTCCCTGGGCTGCTGCAAGCATTTCTATAGCAACAATTTGCTCTACATTATGGATAATATCCACTGCATGACGGCCGGCAATAGGTCCCATACTGACATGGTCTTCCTGACCAGCCGAAGTGGGAATTGAATCCACACTTGCAGGATGTGCCAATATCTTATTTTCAGAAACCAGAGCCGCTGCGGTATACTGGGCAATCATATAACCGGAATTAAGGCCGCTGTTTTCTGCAAGAAAAGGCGGCAGACCGGAAACATGAGGATTCACAAGCCTGTCTGCAGTACGTTCGGAAATATTACCAATCTCTGCCATGGCAATTCCCAGAAAATCCAGTGCAAATGCAAGGGGTTCCCCATGGAAATTTCCCCCGGATATAGCTTCTTCCGGATCGTCAAATATTAGGGGGTTATCTGTTGCAGAGTTTATTTCTATGGAAAAAACACTTTTTACATACTCTATGGTATCCATTACAGCCCCATAAACCTGGGGGATGCACCGCAAAGTATAGGCATCCTGAACTTTTTCACAGTTTTTATGGCTTGCAACAATTTCACTGTTTTGAATAAGCTGACGCATATTGGCTGCACAGCGCATCTGACCCGGATGAGGTCTGACTGCATGAATACGTGCATCGTATGCTTTAGAGGTACCATGTAAGGCTTCAAGACTCATTGCTCCGGCAATTTGTGCATGTTTTAGTAATTTCTCAGCATCATCGACTGCAAGACAACCTAAACTGGACATAATTTGAGTTCCGTTTATCAGAGCCAGACCCTCTTTTGGCTGTAATTTAACCGGTTTAAGATCTGCTTTTTTTAATACAGACAGGGAAGGAACTCTCTTTTCATCCGAGATGCACTCACCCTCACCCATAAGAACAAGGGCAAGATGTGCTAAAGGAGATAAATCCCCACTGGCACCAACAGAACCCTGCCTGGGAATATAGGGGTAAATTTTATTATTCAGCAGCTTAAGAAGCAATTCTATTACAGTAACACGTATTCCGGAGAATCCTTTACTTACGGCATTGGCACGTAAAAGTATAATTCCCCTTACAATATCTTCAGGGAAAGGTTCACCAACACTGGTTGCATGAGAACGTATAAGATTTTCCTGCATTTTTTCTGCATCGTCACTGGAAATGAGAGTATTAGCCAACTCTCCTACACCAGTTGTAATTCCGTAAACAACCCTTTCTTCTTTTAGAACTTTTTTTACATAATTTCTGGATTTTTCTATAGCAGGTCTTGCACTGGCACTTAAGCCAACTTTTTCAAAATTCCTGCAAACACTTATAACATCATTTATAGTTAATGATTTTCCATCAATATTAATCATCTTCCCCTCCTGTCTCATTCCTTCTCATACCAGCCATGTAAAACTCAATATTAAATAAACAAGGTAGATTCCGAAAAGAATAATACCATATCTCCTGCCTATTGCTTTTTTGGCAATAAGAGTTGATCCTCTGAAAACAAGGAGTGCAAACATCATTACAGGAAATTGAAATTTAAAAAAAGTAGATGGCACAAGCAAGCCTTTGGATGTTACGGATGCTGAAATCCCAACAACAAAAAGTACATTTAAAATGTCCGCACCAATTATGTTTCCTATGGCCAGCTCACCATGACCCTTTCTTGCAGCAGTAACTGCTGTAACAAGTTCCGGCAATGATGTTCCAAAAGCTACAAGGGTTGCGGCAATTATGCTCTGGGGAATCCCCACCCTTATCGCACTAATTTCTACAGTGGGAATAAGAATTTTTGAGGATACTATTACCAACGCAATACCGGTTATCATTTTAATAAGGACAATAACTGAAGAGCCAGACTCGTGCTCTGCTATTTCATCCACAAGAGAATCAGGTGTATTTTCATTTTTAACATTTTTAATTGAAAATACAATATAAACTATTAAAAGTATTACAAAAATAAAACCTACATACTGTTGAATATTTCCATTTCTGGTAAAAATTGAGTTTAACGATAGCCAGGGAATGGAAACAGCTACAAGCAGTAAACCTGCACTAAACTGAAGCCAACCCTGAAGTCTTGTTGCTTTTTTATCGAATGAAAGAGGCGCAATAAAGGATGCAAGCCCAATAATAAGAGCTGTATCACATATTATGGATCCAACTGCATTTCCAAGTGCCAGCCCCGGATTTCCCTGGAGTGCAGCACCAACAGAAACAGCCGCTTCAGGAAGTGTTGTCCCCAAACTTACAATAGTTGCTCCAATAACCATTTTGGGGATACCCCATTTAACAGAGAGAGCAACTGCTTCATCCACCAGAATATCAGCTCCTTTTGCAAGGACATACAGAGCAATAGCCGCAATTATCGCTAATACTACAAGAGGGAGAGTTTCTAAGCCTGATCGTAATAATTCTTCCACATTTTACCCCTTATTCCAATCTTCTTTATGATGCCAAATTCTTAATATATGAATAGTTTCTTTAAGAACTAAATATCTTATAATATAATCTCCAAAAATTAAATCCCGAATCATATCCGACTTTGCTTTTTTTACTTCTATACCAAGATTGGGAAACTCTTTTAGTTTGCTTATACCTGATAATATGTTTTTTGCTATACGATTTGCAGCATCAGAACTGTTTTGTTCAACAAACTTTTTTAAATGTTCAAGATCAGATATAGACTCAGGAGTAAATAATATTTTCACAGTTCTGGTGTTTTGAGTTCTTTGTCCGTACCCCAACTCTCAAGCCATTTAGTCACATCTTCTTCCTGAAAAACCTTGCCTCTTTTCACCGATTCCAGAGCAGTCAAAGTCTCTTCCCATCGTTTTGATTCTTGTCTGTTTTTTTCTATATATTCCCTAATGGCCTGATTTATTAACCAATTTTTACTACGATGATAATTTTGAGCAAGAAAATCAAGTTGGTTTTCTAAATCTGACTGAAGTCTGACACTTGTAATTGACATTTCCTATTCCTATTCCTCTCTGATAATACTATGTATTACATTGTAATATGGCTTATTATTATTGTCAAACTACATATCATGAGAACTTTCAAACTATTGAATTAATCTCATTTATATGCTTTCCTATCTTAGTATTTACTTATATTTCCGGAGGCTCCTTGAAAGAACATAATTTTTTTGAAACTTATCAGATAGACCCCCTGGCCTTTGATCACAGTGGTTTAAAATGGGAGTCACTTAAAGAGATATCTGATAATTATGATACCATTAAAGACGAACTCAATACTGCAGGAAAGCAGATAGTTGAACAAATACTGCAAACGGAACAGGTTCATTCCATAAGTTATCGGGTTAAAAAAAATGAACATCTAATAGAAAAAATTATTAGAAAAACAATACAGAATCCTGCCAGAACAATTAAAACGGATAATTACAGATCAGAAATTACTGATTTAATGGGTATAAGAGCACTCCACTTATTCAAGGAGGACTGGATTCATGTTAATAATTTTATTAAAAATAACTGGAAATTCAAAGAACCTCCTGTTGCTTATGTTAGAAACGGTGATTCTACAAAAATACTGGATTACTACAAAGAAAATAATTGTCAGGTCGAAGAACACCCCTATGGCTACAGATCAGTACATTATATAATAATTTCAAATTATAATGGCAGCCAATACTTTATCGAACTGCAGGTTCGTACAATTTTTGAAGAAGCCTGGGGAGAAATTGATCATGCAATCCGCTATCCCTACCATGCAGATAAGGAACTTCTTTTCAGACTTTCTTCCATTTTAAACAGAATTGCCGGCAGTGCAGATGAACTTGGAACCTACATACGATATCTAAAAACCCAAACCGAAAGAACGGAGAAAAATTATACCAGAGAAATAAATAATAAAAATTCTATTATTGATAATCTTAAAAAACAGATTAATGCACTGGGAATTGCAAATGATGAAAAATCCAGGATAACAGAAACGCTTGTTCAGCTGGAAAAAGAATCAGACCAAACACAGGATAACACCGATGATCTTCTATGGCTGGATTCCTTAATTCAGACTCCACTTTTTAAAAATATTTCTTCCAGAATAGAAGAAATATCAAAATCGGAACAATTTAAACCCATTGATATTAGTGACAACGATCTCGAAATTATGCAAAATGCCCAGTCCGGATTATTTAAGATGCTTCAGGATCCGGAAAAATTAAAAGAATTACTTTCCAATGAGCAAGTTACAAAGCTAATTGGACAGCTGGAAGAAAATAACAAATAACTATACAGGTTTTAATTAAAATTAAAACCAGCTTAAGGAGCTTACCTATACAAGCGAACAGCTGGATTGCAAAAGGAACATCAATGTATATTTTATATGTAATAACCGGAATTGCTGTTATTAGCTCTTTTTTTGCAAATCGTAAAAAAACTAAAAAAGCATTTATGGTAGGATTTAAAAAACTGTGGAAAATAACACCTCCATTTATCTCAGTTCTCGTTTCTGTGGCAATTGCTCTGTACTTTGTTCCTGATAATATGATTGTTAAATATCTGGGAAGTTCAAGTTCTTACTTTGGAGTTATTACAGGCACGATGATTGGTTCAATAGCTGTAATGCCGGGGCCTATAGTATATCCACTTTGTAAAATACTACTGGACAAAGGTGTTTCATATACCATAATAGCTGCATTTTCATCATCCTTAATGATGGTTGGAATTTTTACCTTCCCTATAGAGAGAGGCTATTTTGGTACAAAATTTGCAGTACTAAGAAATATTGCCAGCCTGTTTACAGCATTAATTATTGCCTTGGTATTTTCACTGGTCAGTGGTAAATTACTATGAAAAAGATTAAAAACATTCCTTTCAGGGCAATTTTGTTTGCTATATTTTTAATTTTTATAGGAATTTCTTTTTTAATAAAATTTGCTCCGGGTATTGCGATTGCTAAGAATTTCGGACTTTTCTCATTTCAAATGATTAAGGTATTACCTGTAGTTTTTATTCTAATAGGTCTTTTTGATGTCTGGGTAAAAAAAGAAACTATTGTAAAACATCTTGGAAAGGGAGGGGGCATTAAAAGTTTTGTCTGGATGTTCCTGTTGGCTGCTCCTATGGCAGGAGGACTGCTTCCAGCCTTTCCAGTCGCTTATTCTCTGTATAAAAAAGGAGCCCGCCTTACTGTTGTATTAACCTTTCTTGGTGCCGTAGGCATAGCCAGAGCGCCTATGGTCTTTTTTGAATCTGCTTTTTTAGGATGGAAGTTCAGTATTATCCGCATAATTGCATCAATACCTCTTGTAGTACTCACAGCTATTACTCTAGGGAAAGCGCTGGAAAAAAGCGGATACACATTACCCCAAAGGGACTAAAAGTCAAATAGATCCACATCTTGATATTTATTTTATGCTGATATATATATCTATTGAGAATACAATTTTACAAGTGCAAACTATAATTTATCTTAAGGAAATAAAAATGGATATGAAATGGAATCTGGATACTCTTTATACATCCTTCGAATCGAATAATTTTTTAAACGATATTAAAGAACTGGAATCAAATATTACAGAACTAAATAACTGGGTAGAAAAAGAGCTAAGTAAATCTGCTGCTCTTCAGGATAATTATGCTGAAATTGGAAATATTATTAGAAAATATCTGGATTCATACATCAATATTCGAAAACTTTATTCTGCTCTCTCTTCCTATGCAGAACTTACTTTTAGTGTAGATGCGTCCAATAATACTGCAAAAAGATATACAGAAATACTGGAGCATAAATTACCTGAAATAACAAAAGCAACGGTACAGTTTGCCAGATGGATTTCTCTGATTAATAATATCGATAAAGTTATTAAAAACTCTGGTCTTCTAAAAGAACACAGTTTTTATTTAGAGGAAATTAGTAATAACAGTAAATATCTTTTAACAGATAAAGAGGAAATTCTTGCTGCAAAATTAAAAAATACTGGTTCAAATGCCTGGTCCCAACTTTGGAATGTTCTTACGTCAAAAGTAAAGGTTGAAATTGAAATTGATGGAAAGCAAAAAGAACTGCCTCTCCCTGTAGTAAGAAACATGGCCAATGAATCAGATGCAGATATTAGAAAAAAAGCCTTTTATGCAGAAATTGATGTCTATAAAAAGTTTGAAGAAGCTGCAGCCGGAGCCCTGAATAGCATTAAGGGAGAGGTTATTACTATTTCAGAACTTCGAGGTTACAAATCCCCTCTACACATGACACTAATAAACTCACGAATGGATGAAAAAACATTAAATGCAATGCTTACTGCAATACAAGAGTACCTACCGGTATTTAGAAAATATTTTAGAAAAAAAGCAGAACTCCTTGGACACAGGAAAGGACTCCCATTTTATGATTTATTTGCTCCAATGGAAATAAAATCAGATGAAAAAAATTCCAAAAACAAAAATCTTACATTTACATATAAACAGGCCAGAGAGTTTATAGTGAACAAATTCAGAGATTTTAGTGATAATCTGGCTGATTTTGCAGATAATGCTTTTAAAAACAACTGGATTGATGCAGAACAAAGAGAGGGGAAACGTGGAGGAGCTTTTTGCGAAAACCTGCATGTAATAGGTGAAAGCAGAATAATGTCCAACTTCGATGGAAGTTTCTCCGGGTTAACAACCCTGGCTCACGAGTTGGGACACGGCTATCATGGTCACTGTCTAAAAAATGAGAGTTTCCTTAACTCTGATTACCCGATGCCTCTGGCAGAAACTGCTTCTATTTTCTGTGAAACCCTTATTATAAACGCAGCAATTAAAAATGCTTCTGAAACTGAGGCCTACACAATTCTTGAAAACAGTATTCAGAGTGATGCCCAGATTATCGTGGATATTTACAGTAGATTTTTATTTGAATCAGAACTTTTTGAAAAAAGAAAAACCTCATCTTTATCTGTAGAAGAGCTGAAAAATATAATGCTTAATGCCCAGAAAAAGTCCTATGGAGATGGTCTGGATCAGAACCAGCTTCATCCATACATGTGGGCCTGTAAACCTCATTATTACTATGCTGATTTTAACTTTTATAACTTTCCTTATGCTTTTGGCTTATTATTTGCAAAAGGACTCTATGCAGAGTACTTAAAAACAGGAGACTCATTTATTGATAAATATGATAATCTGTTAAAAGAGACTGGAAAGAATAATATTGCAGATGTAACATCTATGATGGGTATAGATATTCAGTCTACTGAATTCTGGAAAAACTCGTTGGAACTTACAGCAAAGGATATTGAAAAATTTGTTAAAGCTGCAGGCAATTGATTAGAATTATTATTCCAGAATCTCTACATAACCCAAATCTCCGTTTACTCGTATTTTCTGACCTGTCTTAATTTTTGTAGTAACATTCTCTATAGAAACGACTGCAGGAATACCATATTCCCTGGCAATTACAGACCCATGAGTCATTAGCCCTCCTACTTCAATAACAACTGCAGAGGCATTAATAAACAAGGGGGTCCAGGCAGGATCTGTAAAAGGAGCAACAAGTATTTCACCGGGATTAAGAACTTCAGAGTGAGGATCCATTAGAACTCTGGCAATCCCTTCGACAGTGCCTGCGGAAACTCCGGCTCCTGGCAATGAACCCTCAGGGAATTCTCCTTTATACTTTGCAACAGGAATTTCACCCTCACTTGTTATAACTCTGGGTGGAGTCATTACCCTATACAATTCCATCTCCTTTTTTCTTATTTCTATTCTTGTTCTAACATTCTCTCCAGGATTTGACACAGCTCCAATTAATTCATTGTAATCCAGAAACCAGATATCTTCCCTATTTTCAATTCTTTTCTCCACATATAATTTATCTGCCAAATCGATAATTATTTCTCTGACAATGCCGAATAATTTCATTAAAAAATATTTACCATGCTCTCGCAGAGGAAGAGAGTTTCGATAATCTTTTATCAGATGTTTTAGTTTCCTTGCTCTGTATTTGCCAAATAGTCCTTTATTTACAAATTTTATCAGTCTATCACCTGCCTGTTCTGCTTCTTTTGTCAGGTTATTGTAATGCCGTCTATGTGCCCCTTTGGCATCATCTTTCATACTACCCATTATAACTTTAATTATAGAGGAAGGGTCATCTTTCCATCGTGGTCTGCTAATATCTATTTCACCTACTCCGCGAAATCCATATAACTTAATAAATTCCATCCACTCTTTATTAAAACGATCATACCGATCATCAGATTTAAGATCCTGGATGGTATTTTTAATATTTGATGATTCTGATAAAATTTCAAACAATCCGGGAGATTCTTTTATAATATCTGCCAGATCACCTGTTTCAAGATCCATCGCTGTTGTAACATTACCCTTTAATCCTCGTTGAAGAGCAATAATATCATCTGACATTGCATCCCCTGGAAACATTTTATGAATTCTTTTTATTGATATAAAAGCAGGAATAATATGAGGAAATACTACTGTTAGCATACGAAGAATATTTTCCACTGATTCTCTTCCGGCAATTAGTCTGTCACGGCCTTCCGAAGCAGTTTCAAATTTGTACTTTATTTGATCAATTTCATTATTAAGCTTATTAAATATTTCTTCCGTCCTTCCTGTAGAATCTTTCCAAAGAGTAACTTTTAAAGCTTTTATAAAAATCGGCAGCAGCCATTTCAAAGGTGTTTTTATACCGGATTTATACTTTGAAACTCCTGCACCCTTTAAGAATTCATCTCTTTCAACTACTTCCAGAACAGCACCGGCCATAAGAGGATCAATAGACTTCAGTATTTTTGGAATAATTTTTCTACCTATTCTTCGAAAAAGGACAGGTGAAAGATCAATATAAAGTCTTCCCCCGGCAGAAAGAATAAAAGGATTGTACTCTCCTTCATATCCTTTTTTCCCAAAGGGTATAAAAAGTTTTATAATTGAATGAGACATAGGAGGCAGAGGCTCTGTCATAACCTGAAAATGACCAAAACTAAAGTATACATGAAGACTATTATCATTAATAATTAGTTCCGGCACAGGAAACAGAGATGTAATAGGCCTTGATTGAACAATATAGAGTTCCTCCCCTTCAAAACACCATTCTATATCCTGGGGAGATCCATAATAATCTTCAATTTTCTTTCCTATTTGTGCAAGCCTTACTATCTGTTTATCATCTAAAACCTGAGCTGAACTTTTGGTATCTCCCAGAGTTTCCGTTCTTGTACCTCCGTCAGAATTAGATATAATTTGAATTATCTGTTTATTTACTTCTTTTTCTATAATAGAAAAATTACTCTTGCTTACCTTATAAAAATCAGGGGTAATCAATCCCGATACAAGAGCTTCTCCTAAACCAAATCCAGCATCAATAGAGATTTTGTTTCTATGTCCGGAAAGGGGATCAGCAGTGAACATAATTCCGGAAGTATCCGGAATAACCATTTTCTGGATAACTGCAGACAGCTTAACTTCTCTATGTGAAAATCCTTTTTCCATCCTGTAAAGGATAGCCCTGTCAGTAAAAAGAGAAACCCAGCACTTTCTTATATTTATTAGTATATTTTCAAAGCCTCTAATATTCAAAAAAGTATCCTGCTGGCCGGCAAATGATGCACCAGGAAGATCTTCTGCTGTAGCACTGGAACGGACAGCAAAAAAATTATCTTCACCAAATTCTTTTAACCTTTCACCTACTTCATGTTTTAATTTTTCTGGTATATCAATCTTTTCAATTGTTTCTCTAATTAACTTACCAGTTTTTCTTACCTCATCCAGATCGTCTGAGTTTAATTTTTTAAGTTTATTATAGATTAAATCCATCTCCGGATAACTATTTATAAAATCGGTGTAAGCAACTGTGTTTATAATAAATCCTGGAGGCACCGGAAATCCGGCCTTTGTCATTTCTCCAAGATTCGCCCCCTTACCCCCGGCAATGTCCAAACTTGTAGAATCTATATCTTTAAATGTCTGTGTATATTTGTAATTCATTTTATTATCCCTCTTATTGTTGCAACTTATAACATGTAATTATTTCAATCAAGTAAAGACAGCTTTCCCCTGCCCTCAATTCATATACAGGCAAGAGAAACTTGCCCCAACCTTGATTTATATCCTACATTAATGTAGGATATAAACCAATATGAATATTTCTCAAAATCAAATTCACTATAGAAGAAAAATTAATGAATTAAATCTTATTTACAAAATAAGCCAGACACTGGACAGAAGCCTCGACCTCGATCAGATTATCAAACCTGTCTTAAAAACTCTCTCTGAACAACTGGGACTCATAAGAAGTACTGTAACCCTTTTTAACCGGCAATCTGAAAAAATTCAGATTGAAGCTGCTCATGGAATGACAAGCAAAGAACAGCAGAAAGGTGAATACAATCTTGGTGAAGGGATAATAGGACGCGTAATAGAAACAGGAAAACCAGTTGTGGTTCCGGATATTTCAAGGAACTCTGACTTTCTTGATAAAACAGAAAGCAGAGTACACAATGTACACAAAACCCTATCGTTTATTTGTGTACCCATAAAAATTGAGAATATAACAATTGGCGCCCTGAGCGCGGATAAACACTACATAGAAACTAAAACTTCTACCTCAAATCTATCTCATACAGAATTAGATGAAGATATGAAATTACTATCAATAATAGGTTCAATGATTGCCGGAGCTGTTAAGGTAAGAAGAAAACTTCAGGAAGAGAGGGAAAAACAACAATCAGAAAGTAAAAATTTTAAACCCGTGGATATAATAGGAAAATCCGCTTCCATGCTGGAAGTATATGATCTTATTAAACAGGTTGCTTCCAGTGATGCAACAGTTTTAATAAGAGGAGAAAGCGGGACAGGGAAAGAACTTATTGCACAATCAGTTCAAAGAAACAGTCTTAGAAAAAATAAACCCTTTATTAAAGTAAATTGTGCCGCTTTGCCGGAAACAATCATTGAGAGTGAACTTTTTGGCCACGAAAAGGGAGCATTTACCAGTGCTGTGTCCAAAAGAATAGGCAGATTTGAGCTTGCAGACGGCGGAACAATATTTTTGGACGAAATTGGGGATCTCTCACCTGCAACCCAGGTTAAACTCCTTCGGGTTCTTCAGGAAAAGGAGTTTGAGAGAGTGGGAGGAACTGAAACAATTAAAGTGAATGTTAGACTAATTGCTGCAACAAACCGTCCACTGGAAAATATGATGAAACAGAATTTATTCCGGGAAGATTTATATTACAGGTTGAATGTTTTCCCCATACATCTACCCCTTTTAAAAGACAGACGAAGTGATATTATACTGCTGGCAGACCATTTTACCGAAAAATACAGCAAATCCACAGGAAAAACAATACGAAGGATTTCTACACCTGCAATAGAACTCTTTATGAGTTATCACTGGCCGGGAAATATAAGGGAACTTGAAAATTGTATTGAGCGTGCTGTACTTCTAAGCACAGATGGGGTCATTCATGGTCACCTCCTGCCTCCAAGCCTGCAGAGTGCAGAATCTACAGGGACGGAGCTTCATGAAACACTAAAACACGCAGTAGAAAAACTGGAAAAAGAATTAATTTTTGATGCATTAAAAACTTCCAAAGGCAATAAAGCCAAAGCTGCCAGACAATTAGGACTTACAGAAAGGAAAATGGGACTTAGAGTGGATAAATACAATATCAACACAGACCAATTTACTACATAAATGTAGCTTTATCATATATTCCCTACATAAATGTATGATTTATTATTATATTATGCGAATAAAGCTGGTCCAAATAAAGCTTCATATTCGCCCTATACAAGGTGAGGCATGTCTTTTATCAACTTCGACAACATAGTATTAACATGGCACGCTTTTTGCTTATACCAGACAAGGAGTAAAAAATGAACACAATAGATTTTACTAAAACACCCGTAAGAGAAATATATGGAATAAACTCTTTTGGCGATGCAGTCATGAGAGAGAGACTTCCAAAATCAATATACAAAGAACTTAAATCAGTTCAGGATGGGAAAAAACGCTTATCTTCTGAAGTCGCAGAAGTCGTTGCAAATGCCATGAAAGACTGGGCTCTTGAAAGAGGTGCAACCCACTATACCCACTGGTTTCAACCCCTGACAGGATTAACAGCAGAAAAACATGATTCCTTTATTTCTCCAACAAAAGACGGCAGAGTTATTATGGAATTTTCCGGGAAAGAACTTATACAGGGAGAACCGGATGCATCATCATTTCCAAGTGGGGGACTCCGGGCTACATTTGAAGCCCGGGGATATACAGCCTGGGATACCGCATCTCCTGCATTTCTTAAAGAAGATAATTCAGGAGGAGTAACACTGTGTATCCCAACAGCATTCATATCCTATACAGGAGAGGCATTGGATATGAAAGTTCCCCTGTTACGATCTATGGAAGCAATAAACAAACAGGCCTGCAGAGTATTAAAGGTACTGGGGATGGAAGTGGAAAAGGTAACAACATCAGTCGGCCCGGAACAGGAGTATTTTCTTGTAGACAAAGAGTATTACGACAAGCGGCCGGATCTAATGCTCACAGGTAGAACTGTTATTGGCTCCAAACCATCAAAGGGACAGGAAATGGACGACCATTACTTTGGAGCCATTAAGTCCAGAGCAGCAGCTTTTATGAGTGAACTAAATCTTGAACTGTGGAAGCTTGGAATCGCAGCAAAAACCCAGCATAACGAAGTAGCTCCAAACCAGTTTGAAATTGCACCAATTTTTGATACAACCAATGTTGCAACCGACAGAAATCAGCTTTTAATGGAAACATTAAAAAAAGTTGCAGCAAGGCACAAACTTGTAGCACTTCTGCATGAAAAACCATTTGCCGGAGTAAACGGTTCCGGTAAACATAACAACTGGTCATTAAGCACCAATACCGGGATAAACCTGCTTGAACCAGGAGATGATCCAACAAAAAATGCACACTTTATACTCTTTCTAGTGGCGGTAATAAAAGCAGTAGACAAGTATGCCCCACTATTAAGAATGTCTGCGGCAAATACAGGGAATGACCACAGACTGGGAGCCAATGAAGCACCTCCGGCTATTATTTCAATTTTCCTTGGAGATCAGTTAACTCAAATACTTGAAAGCCTTTCCGGAGGTAAAAAATATACCAATGGAAATGCTGAAACAATCGAACTGGGTGTTTCCACACTACCTAAACTTCCAAAGGATCTTACTGACAGAAACAGAACCTCACCATTTGCATTTACAGGGAATAAGTTTGAATTCAGAATGGTTCCATCATCCATGAGTATCGCAAACCCCAACATGATACTTAATACAGCAGTTGCAGATGTGCTATCCGAATTTGCAGAAAAACTGGAAAAATCAGCGAATCCAACAGAGAGCATGAAGGAACTCATTGCAGACACTTACAACAAGCATAAGAGGGTTGTATATAATGGTAATAATTATTCAGCTGAATGGCTCCGTGAAGCTGAATCCCGGGGTCTGAAAAATATAACAAATACAGTTGATGCTTATACTGAAATGGATAAAAATTATTCCGTAGAACTTTTTGCAAGGAACAATGTACTTACCAAAACTGAACTTGAATCCAGAAAAGAGATTCATCTGGAATCCTATAGTAAGCAGATTAATATTGAGGCATCAATAATGATAGAGCTTACAAAAAAACAGGTTTTTCCTGCTGCCGGTAAATACATCACTCAGCTTTCTGCAACCATTGAGGGTCTGAATAAGTCAAAAAATACTACTGCAAGTTCATTTGAAAGTATGTTAATTGAAGTATCTAAAAATGCAGATTTACTCTATAAAAATATTATAACCCTCGAAAAAGTACTGCTGTCTGCTCAGTCAAGTACATCAAACATTCTCGAACAGTCAAAGGCTTACAGGGAACAGGTATTTACACAAATGACCCTTGTCCGGAATGCCTCCGATATGCTGGAAACGTTAATTCCCTGTGACCTGTGGCCTATTCCAACATATCTGGATTTGTTGTTCCGATTGTAATATTTAATTATTAATACATATCCGGGCGTGACCCGTTGTAGGGAACGGTTTCAAACCGTTCCCTACGACGGGTCGGGCTTTGCGGGGGTTCCGTATTTTTATAGGGGCGAATGCAAGATTCGCCCCTACAAAAACACCGCCTTCGGCGCCCCTTCAATCCCTCACGCATTCTAACGCAATATTGTTATATTTATACAAATTAGACAAACCATATTACTACTGTCAAAAACAAGAACAAAGCGGATAATAAAAGCTTGGCATAATGTACTTTTCCTTTAAAAAATCCGGATAAATCTGTAAACATCAAACCGAGGTAAACAGCAATGAATATTATAACCATGGGCAGTATAAAACTCAGATTATAAATGAGAAGGCTTCTTAACCCCAGTACTGAATTGTCAGTTTGAATCATGTAAGCAATTGTAAAGGATTGACTCCGATTATTAATATCCGGATCTTAAATCAACACTGCTTATTGTCCTGGAATTAAGCAGAAAGGATTTAAGATTGTTACTGGCTTCAATAATGTTTTCCTTTGAAGCCCCTGCTGTAAAACCGGCAACATGGGGAGAAAGAACTACATTTGGGAGATTATGGATTGGAAAACTTGAAGGGAATCCAAAAGTGTCACCATTTTTTGGATAATTATACCAGCAGTCGATGGCTGCCCCCTTTAAAATTCCATTTTTAAGAGAATTAAACAGAGCCTCTTCATCAAGCAAATCTCCCCTTCCAACATTTACAATGACCTTTCCGGACATTCTCTCTAATCTTTCGGAATTAAATAGTCCTTTTGTAGACTCCGTCGACGGCAGAGCAAGTACAATAATTTCGGATCTCTCAATAGCTTCATCCAGATCATAGACTATTTCATCAAAATGATCGGGCACATCGGATATAATATTACGTTTATAACCGCAAACTCTAATATTAAAGGGCTTCAGCATAGCTGCAAGACTCCTGCCAATACTACCGGCTCCAATTATTGAACACTTCTTAGCCCGTATTGACTCCCAGGTATCATCCAATCCTTTTCCTACCCAGAAACCGTGCCACTGACCCTCTTTAAGATCATTATGATAGCTAACTATCCTGCCGTAGAGTGCAAGAATCATTGAAAGAGCCCTTTCGGCAACAGCATTTGCATTACCATGGGAGTTTGCGGCTATAATTCCCCTCTCAATAAGCAAATCCATCGGAAGATGATCAACTCCGGCAAATGGGACAACTATAAGTTTAAGATTTACAGCTTTCCTGATTGTTTCTTCTGAAAGTAATCCACCAACGATTACATCGGCCGTGACTAAAATATCCTGATTTGTCTCAGTAAAAAAATTTACATCCGTAAATTGTTTCTTAAGCTCCGACAACTCCTTCTTCCAGGTTTCATTGAGTTTTGTATAAAAAAGTACATTCATCTGCGTCACTTACCTCCATTATCCTTATCGATTTTCTCAACTAAAATACGCTATC